>ENA-UOTZ01000031-UOTZ01000031.1-compost-metagenome-genome-assembly--contig:-NODE-31-length-88244-cov-17.574081_pt1 | contig 88244 bp, 69 predicted proteins | sample MGYA00238144_ERZ746983 | MGnify/ENA primary metagenome ERZ746983 (study PRJEB28759, sample SAMN06268863) | compost metagenome | isolation source: single cell | place: USA: California, Emeryville, Joint...
AATACCAGGGGCCTTGACTTCAACTCTTTGTCTCTTTTCAGTCTTGACTGGGCCCTTTCCGTCAATTGGGTTACTATAGAGGAAAAAGGTGAGTATTTAGCCATATTTTGAGGTGTAACTTACCCAAGAGCGTCGAAGACTCTTCCCAACATTTCGTTACCGATTGGCACGTCGACGATAGAACCGGTTCTTCTAACAACATCACCTTCTTGAATTTCTCTTAATAATTTCGTGAAAGATTAGAGGGAATAATGGAAAGAAAGCTGCATACCTATCGTTACCCAAGACGACAATACCGACGTTATCGGTTTCCAAGTTAAGCGCCATACCTCTGACTCCACTGGAGAATTCCACCATTTCTCCTGCTTGGACCTTGGAGAGACCGAAGACTCTGGCAATACCGTCACCAATTGAGATGACAGTACCGAACTCCTTGATGTCGTTCTAATAAAAAAATTTCAGTGAGCTGGGTATGCACAGAGACTGAGTTACAAGTTGGGTGATTTTGGAAATTTTTTCTTCGAGGACAACGGAAGCCTCGCCGATAGAGAGCTTCTTGCTGTAAGCGTTGGAGTTGTGGAACTGGGCGAGGGATAGGGTGGCCAAGAGACCTGAGGCAGGTTTCAAGGTGGCTGCTTTCGAAAAGAGGCCTTTGAAGGACTTTATCATGCTAAAAGACTTGGTTAATTCTTATAAAAATTTATAATCCCAAATCAGATAAAGCAAAGACACCAAATCAAATGCAGAAAGATTTAGCTCTGTTATTAAATAATAGTAGCATTTCGGTTATTGCTTCTTTCAATCAAGACAACCTATCTCGTTCATATAATTTACGAAACCTGTGGGTACTACCTACTTCCATCAAACTGACATGAGAGCAAAGATCGTCATTATAAATAATAATCATCATCATTCTTATTCAATTTTCAAAACTGCTCATTTTTTTTTTTTCTGACTTGGATCGCTCTTCGAATGATTTTTACACAGAAATGTAATCAAATACCAATATATTACACAAAAAGTCATACCGGTATATACCTCCCTAAATTTCTGAAAAATGCGCTGATAATTCGAAAATTAACTAAGAAGATGCAAGAAAGTAATCTTCCTTGACCAGCAATGCAAACAACGGCACATCTAACTTCGAGTGTGTTACACCTAATTAATTCGATTAAAAACCCACAAATGTCAAGGTTCATTTACCGAAAACAAATGATTTATTAAACGTAATAGCTTCCTCATCAGGAACGATCTTCAGAACTCCTTCACATGCTTTCTTCGCGCCAACTTGAATCTTATAGGTTGCAACTCCCTATCCAACCGATCAGAATTTTGTAATTTCGCTTAAGATGTTACATTCGCGACTTTATACTCGTCTTTAAACGCGTTTGGTACCTCAGGAAGCTCCTGATTTTCAGCATTTAATTCAAAGCAAGGTAGCCAAATGTCTTGATTGACGGGATCTTGATCTCTTCCGAGTTTCTATAAAAAAATCCCAATTAATCGAAAATGGCTCTCTAAGTTGCTTACTTTGAAGAGCGAGCTGATGACAGTTTGGAAAGACTCCTTTTCTGTCTGGATTTTTTCTACTAGTTCAGCTAATTAGGGTCAGACAAGGCCATTCATAGGTTTTCTTACCATTATCAGTGATGAAGATGTTAACGTTGCTGTCATCGGTGGGAAGCAGGTACACTTTCGAGTTGCAATAGCGGGAATTCATGCTGATCATTTCATTACCGCTCTTGTTTATCCTGAGGCAAGACACTTTTTTCCCTTTGATTGGTAATGTCCCGACGTTGAACGACTGCCAGCGGTATATCAACGACATCAAACAGCATGAGAAGTTTCCTTCCTGCTCCGAAGTGGTGGGCAGGAAGTCGTTGCTCTCTAATTTGCTGTGCATGAGCTCTTTTACCTCGTTAATATTAGATTTTTTCTCAAAAACAACTCCGTATTTAAGCCAGCCCTAACACCAGGTAAGAGAGTTATTTAAACAGGACTGTTACTTCAGGGTTGCTGCCTTGGGCTTCGCCGATGAGGTTTAAATAGCCCGTAACGAGTGAGTCATCGCTGAATTTCGTCAGACGCTCGTCACAGTGGTTCAAAAGCGCGCTGACAGTACAGAATCTATTGTCAACGTACATACCTGGCGGTTTTGGAACCTTAGTGAGCGCTTTATTTGACAAAGTAATCGCTTCTTTGATAAAAATCTCCTCATTTAACCTAAAGGTGGTTTAATGGATATAACATAATCTGAGTTACTTAGTTTCAGACACAACGCCTTCGGGTCTCTTGGCAGCGTATTCAGTTTTTCTTGTTCCGGAATCCGAGTCATTAGTGATTCTTTTCCAGCGGAATCCGTTCTTTTTATACGCCTCTTCGACTTTTTTATTCACACCGAGCCTTCCGGTCTCGTCTTCCATGTGAAACAGACCGACCCAGATATCATCGCAAGGATCTTTCTTCCAGAAGTAGTCCAGGAGGAGAGTTAGAGCCGCTTCGTGTAAGCTCAAGTCCGTAACTGTGAAATATAGTAATTGGAGTCTCCTCACGGTGTAATTTGAGCTGTTGATGTTAGCAGCGGCGAGGCCGAGATGCTGGCCTCCTCTCTTGATCTCGATCCACCTGGCATCTTGCCCTGAGTTGCTTATATTTAAGATATCTGTAATGGATGAGTTGAAAGAACGGCGCAAGATGTCCTCAACATGCTCATTGTGATTTGAAAAGATGTCTCCTATCTCTGTTTCAAAAGCTTCAAGAGGAACAAGTGTCAATTCGCTGGAGCCAGCGTCTTGCTGCTGTTCTGTAGGCTTCTCCTCAGCCTTTGGCTCAGGTTTTTTCTCAACAGGCTTCTCAATCTCTGTTACTTGTTCGTTTGATGGCTCTTTTATGAGTTTTTTGGGACTTTCTTTAGGCTGTTCTTTCTCGACTTCCTTTGGTTGCTCTTTAACAGCTTCTTCTTCTGGTTTATTAGCCTGCGCCTTGATGGTTTCCTTGATGGGCTCTTTGACGGTTTCCTTTAGGGGTTCTATTATTTCTTCCTTAGGTTGCTCTTTGACAACTTCCTTCTTGGGTTCATTGATCTCATCTTCGACTATCTCTTTAATTGGCTCTTCAAAGTCCTCTTGATATTGTTCTTCGGCTAATTCCTTTTCTTGTTCCTTTACTGGCTCCTTTATTGGTTCTTTCGGACTCTCTTTGAGCTGTTCTTTCACAGTTTCCTTCGGTTGCTCTTTTATAACCTCTTTTCTCGGTTCTTCGGTGCCCTCCTTAGGCTGCTCTCCAATTGGCTCCTTCTTAGCCTCATTGGTAGGCTCCTTTTTCGGCTCATGTATTATTGGTTCCTTTGTCACTTTTTTCTCCTGCTGTTCCTTTGGAGGAAGCTTCTCGATCTGCTTCTGTGCTGATTCATTTTGTACTGGCTTCTCAACATCCTTAATACTAGGATTTTCAAGAGTCTCCCTTGTTGGAATTTTCTCGCCTTTTCCATCATTTTGAACGTTCCTGCCAATTTCCCTTTCATTTTGTCTCAAAGGAGTTGCCCTTATTGGCACTCTATCAGCGTTTAATCTATTCGCCGGCTGCTTTTCAGCGTCTTTTCTCACTGGAACTCTCTGATTGCCTGCAATAGGGATATTGGGCCTCTTTTGCTCCACTTTTTTCGCGCTATGATCCATTCTACCCGCTGCCTTTCCCTCGCCGCCCGACACAGCCCTTTGAGCATTTCTTGTGTCGAATATCCCTTCGTACTCTGGGTTGAAAGCCTTGGGATTTTCTTTCTTGTCGGAATATTCAGAATGTGAGGGTGAAAACTCCTCTTTCCTGTCCTCATCGGGAACACGCAACCCTGCATCTATCAAAATTACTTAATTCCCTGCAACTTGAGATAATCATTACTATTTCCATCGGCCTCAAAGTTCTCTCGTTCATTCTTAAAGCTAAACTTCCTTCTTAACGCTGAAGTCTCTTTAGTTTTAGGTTGTTGGTTCACTTTTCCCTTATTAGAGTCGAACCCGCCTGGAGAGCGATATTGAGACGTCCTTTTCGCATCACTATCCGCTGGGCTTCTTAAATGTGTGTCTAGACTGTTTTGGGAATCATGCACTCTCTTTTCGGTGAGGTGCTCATGGACTGATTCTTCAAGGATCACCAGTTCGCTGGTATAACGAGTCAGACAATACTGTTATTATTGGAAGGAAATACCTTGCTCGAATGCGATTTATCAGAGCCTTGGAGATATATAGAATCGTTTTTTGAGAGCCCTCACCTTCATCGATTTCCTTAGATGGGTAGACCAAGAATGGATCGCTCTTGGACGAAAAATTGAAATATTTTGCTAAGGAAGTGGCCACAAAATCCTTGGTATCGTTTTTCATCTAAGGGAAAATAAAACAAAGCGCTCAGAACAGTTGCAATAGTAGGTCATAGTACTTTGAGAAGGTAATTGGTGCCATAGAACCAGAATGGAATTGAAGCAGGCTGCGTGGGCTTTACGACTCCACGAGAGATATAGTAAATATTTTGGATGAATTCTCGCCATTTGACAATACATTCAACTGCATTCAGAGAAAGTATGCGCAAATGCGTAAGCAACTCCGAGGCCTGAAAGCGGAAATTAGCAAATGACCTAGGTTATGAGACTCTATACCCTTCCAACAACTTCCTCTAGATCGCCTTCCTCTGAGTTTTCTGCTTCAGCAATATTTTTGGTGGTTTCCCTCAGCTGTTTCAGGCAGTTTTCTCTCGCAAGGACCGCTTTTGAGGCATTCTTCACAAAAAACAATTGAATTTCGGATCATAGTTGGGCTATTACCTGAATCACAGCGTGATTTTGATTCAATTCGTCTATTTCTCTGCGGTAGATCTCCATCACGGTCTTTGGTTTTCCAGCTCCCAGGGATTTTAAGAAAAGATCACTAAGCAATTTCCAAAATCAAATTCAAACGAAAAGTAATCAAATCTGCTCACCGATGGAACTGAGGGACATTATGCGTCTCCCACAATCCGGTAATTTCAGCTTCTAAATTTTTGATTTCCTCTTCATAATGGTCTGCTCCATAGTTCTCGGGGATGTAGGCACGTTTATTCATTGATCTCGGCCTTGCCTGACCTTCTCTAGTCTTTTCACGGATCTGGTACTGAGGCGGTCTCCCTTGACTAATACCGATCTCTATCAACGGATTAACTGCTACTGAGAAGTAATAGGAGAGACATACTGTTAACAGGCTCATTGGATTCAGGTCTACCGGGATGCCCTTCGGCGTATAAATACATGGGACTTTGCTCTGCGGTCTTCTTTCTGATTTTACCGGGCGCAAATATCACTTTATCGTCTGATCTGCTGAAAGAATGAAGCTGAATTGTGGTTGAAAGCTCATACCTTGGAGCGTTTACACCTTCTCTCGTGGGAGATCGCTTTCCTATACGAGCCTTTTCGAGTATTAACTGCTTGTAGGCTAGATAGTAGATAAACGCATATTAGATTCTGTTCGCCTGGTAATTAGGTACTTTCGCAGTGCTTATCGCTGGTAAAATGGTACTCAGGGATGTTTTCGATATAGAAACGATTGTTCCATTCATCTTCCTAACATAGGATGTAAGTTTCAATTCCTATATCTCGGTTACTCTTTTTCTGAGCTGATTGACAATCATGAGATGACGGTTTTTGGTGCTTCTTTTCTCTCCGTCGCTCTGCTTTCCAACAGAGTTGGCGTCGTATTTCCTTGCCTGCTGCATCTACAAACGTTTCTTTCCAAGTTAACTTGCTTAATTTGAAAGCAAATACTTTAATATAATTTTGTAAAACGATTTTTTTCTTTAAGTTAGAGGAGAGTCGACTGAAATAGAGGCAAAAAAATAGCCAGATAGTCTAGAAATAGCTGCCCACGACGAATGTGTATTTTGTATTTAGTACTATTCACTCTGTACGGTGGATAGCTTTAGAAGGCTGTCAGTTCATGATTCGAGTACAACTAATGAAAAAGAAATGAAATAATTGCTGAATCACACAATTATATGCGGACGTAAGTGTCAGTCATAAAAATGAAGAAGACATTTAAATTTAGTAAGTAATTTCTATTTTTTGGGTAATCGAAGCGAAGGCTAGGGATTAGTATCAAAATATTTGAGAAAAAAGCTTGTTGTAGTCCGTCAGAATAAGCATTCAAGAATGGCTCTAGGCGGAAGATGTTTACAGGAAGTAAATTCAAGTTACAAACATGCTGAAAATGTTCTCAGCAGTTTCACTTATAGGGTTATATTATTAAAAACTGTTACAAACTTATTTATTCGAATATAACTTCCTAGCTTCGAAAAAGAAATTAGAAGCTGTTCATATGATAAGTTTCAGATTTTTCGACGTTCCACAAATTGAAAAAAAGATGCTCTTTTCAATTCTTCAAAGTGTTTCTTAGAATAAATTCACTATATCTCTCAACTATTGCCGATTATCAGCAATAATCTTTCAACTGCAGATTTATATCGGATTTTACTGTTACTGGGATCTAAGAATAAAGCCCACGCTTACAATAATCCAATTGAACTTGCATTAAGGTTAATCTCCAAAGACATGTGGAAAAGATGTTCATAATGAAGTGCGGCTTAATAATCATAAATATTCTCTCTTCAAACCGAAACAGCGCATGGACTATGTTTATCTAGATGATTCAATAGCTCATTCGCGTCACTAGAGTATTTTAAGTTGTTTAAGAATTGTACAATGCCATTAGGTGTGTGAATTGCCAAAGCTAAAATTTAACAGTCAAATATCATTGTGAATTCAAATTTTAAATAAAAATGTCCAAGCTACAACACCACTCCATTACAATTTACCCAGATCAGCTCTATTTCTTGGATGTCCTTCTCAACCAAACCTACAAAAAAGCCATAATTATTAAGAACAACGGCCGTGAAGCCCATTCAATCGTACAAAATGCATAAATTTCATCCTCTAATCAAATATCTAGACATTGGAACCTTCCAATACTTCCCGTTATCAAATCTCTCCAATGAAATTCCAACTCAACCCTCAAATGGAGCAAGAGGTCGAAATCAAGCTATGCATTCAAGAGTTAATAACTTTTCCACTTGCTTATCAAACTAAATGCTCTTTTTTTAAACCAGCTCCCCAAACCGCGTGCAATTGGACGATGAAATTATTGTCACCACGAACTCGGGACAACTGAAAATGGAAATTACTTGTGTTATCAAATCAACTGACCAACAAAATACTAGTTATCGAGCAGAATCGTTTAAATACAGTAAGTCACCTTGTAGCAAAATGATTAATCTGCTTTTGTTACAGGAGCAAGCGAACAGCGCAGTTTCGCTGGAGAAGGTTCGATGCTAACGTTCGGCGATGTTGAGTTTTATAGAACGAGAAAAAGTTACGCTGAAGAAGAAAACAATCTCTTACATAAGAAATTAAAAGACTATGAAACTCAGGTCCAAGAGTTGCAGGAAATGTACTTTAAATTCTCTATTATGCATCTCAACGCAGTTTGGTAGGCTGCGGAATCAAAAGGCTGAAACCAGCGCTCAAACGAATACAAGTGTTCAACAATCAGAAGCAATGCTCAAAAACCTGTCAGTCGAGCTCGAGGCTGAGAAACAAAAGAAAGAGGAGTTGTTAAAGAAAGCCGTTGCGAAGGCCCAAGCCGATGAGTTTTACCAAGAGATGATTAAATTAATCAGAAGCCATAGCCCTGACATCGAGAAAGTCGTTGAGCTTGCTCTGAAGCAAGAGAGACTCCAGGCAGAGCGGAAAGACCAACACGTAATTGCAATTGGAATGAGCATCTGCTAATCATTGGTTAGATATTAACGAAATTCCAAGAGAAAGACTCTCAGATAATGGCTCTCAGAAACCATAACGCCCAGCTCGAAGTAAGCGTTTTCCTCATCGATAAGCTAATATTGTTGTCATCTAGCATGAAGTGGCAGAGCTTCAGAGCGTTCTCGTCCAACAGAAAGAAATATTGAGCTATTATGAAAATAACAACAGGAGCGAATCCGAAAAAATCGCTGAATTAGCCCAGTTAATCGAACAGCAAAAGCAGGAAATATTCAGGATAAACGAGGAGAATTTCGCTCTAAAGGCCGTCATCCCAAATTTAGAGGCTGACTTCAAAAGAAAGCAAGAAGAATGCCATAAGTATCAGGACAAAATCGATTCACTGGAGCAAGAAATTTATAATCTGAATAAGACCAAAGCGACATTATCGCAGGAAATCGAGGACTGGAAAAAGGAGAACTTGGCTTTGAATTTCAAAATTAATGAGTGTTCTGCCAGGGAGGAGCAGCTGAGAGAACTGCATATGACGCAAATGAATCTACAGGCTTCTGGACAAGCTACAATTCAGACGAAAGATAAGCTTATCTCGGAGTTACAGGAAAAAATCTCACAGCAAACGACATCTATTGAAGATTTGCTGAAACAGTTAAATCAGGCGGAGGCCAATAAGAGGACTGAACTTGATCAGCTCCACTTACTGCAGGAAGAGAATTCTCAGCTAAAGAAGGATATTAATGACCTCAAGAAAGAGTTGAATGAGCTCAGGAGCTCTCAGAGCGGCCGAGTATGCGAGTCGTCAGAACCGATGAACGCTGATGACTTGAGAACTTCAACGAAGGGAGAATCAAACAAGCAGCACGAAGCGATTCGGAAGTTAGAGCAGCAGGTTAGTAGTCTTACGGCCTCGTTGAATCAGGCAAGAGAAGCGCTCGAAATCCAACAGAGACATAAGCAGACCACTACAAGGAAAGAAAATCATAGTCGTGCGTACTCTCCGTATTTGAATGCGATGGATGAAAACGATCTTTTTGATACTTGCGATCGGATTCAAGTATTTTCTGACATTTCGGGAGTTTATTCTGAATTCTCAATAGGTAAGGAATATTTTCGCGAAAGACGATGGAAGGACCGTGCTGTTGGAGAGAGAACTACAAAAAGAGATGGAGGAGAAAAATCGCTTGAAAGGAGAGCTCAACTTGCTCTCAAAGAGACTTGAAGCTGGTTTCCATGTAAAATTTTTATCAGTAAACCCTCGTTCATTCGATATATATATACAGTATGACGCGAGCTTAAGCGTCTCGAACGATCATCTGATATCTAAACTCAACGCTCGAGTTTCTCAGCTAAAGCATCGCGAACAGAAACTGATGGATGAAAACATGAAACTCGAAGAGCAATGCAAATATCTTCAAAGGTGCATATTTGAATCCACGAGACAAACCCTTAATCTGCTCAATCCATATAGGGAAAATGATCATCTTCGTCATCAGACCTTGCCCGAAAAACCAAACCTACAGGCCAAGAATCCCATATTCATTCGCGATTATCAACCGAATAGCTACTCTTCTTCTGGGTTAAATAGCGATGGCTCGTTCACTTCTCCCGATAACGTAAACTCACTAATTTCCCTCGAATAAACTCATCTCTTGTCCAGCTTAGAGAAATGCTGTCTCCAGCAGATATAGAAACCGTCAAACGAGAAGTCCAAAGTCTTCAAACCGCTAAAACAAAGCTCGAGAGCGAATTTGCGGCTACAGTAACCAAGGCCAATACTCTACAAGAGAACCTAGAGAAAGCGAGTCTTGAAAAGAAGGAGATGAGTCTCCAAATTGCGGAGCTTCAAAAAGAAATCGTTCGGTTAGAAAACGCATTGGAGTCTCAAGCGCAACTACATGCAGAGAAATCCTCCTTTGAGCGCTTCCGAAGAGAATTACAAGACCAGCAACGAGAACTAAACGAAGAAAAGAAGACTTTACAAGCTGAGTTCGAGGCTTACAAACAGGATTACTCCAGCATGACTGGTGTCCTGAAGGCTGAGATCGAATCGTTGAGAGCGGATAACAAGAGATATGAAGAAGAGATTCAAGAAATGCAGCGAAATTATTTAAAAGAAGCGAGTCGTTTCGCTGAAACCGCGGACTTACTCACGGCAAAGACCAATGAACTCAAAGAAGCCAATGAGAAAATCCATAAACTTGTGAAAGAAAAGGATGGCTTGGTTGACCAGTTGAATTATCTGAGAGAAGATGCCGCAAGTGCCAGGAAAGAAGCTGAGAATACGAAAGAAGTTGCTGATAAAGCGCAAACCCAGCTGATGGTAGGGCCATCCTAGTTTTCAGTGTGATAATTTTGTTATAGAGTCAACTAAACTCGGCAAAAGAAAGTCTGGAACGAGCCAAGACTCAAAGGGAAGAGGAGCTGAAGAATAGTCGAGCAGGAAGCGATGAGTTGATTAAATTGCAGGCAAGGACCATTGCGGATCTCGAGATACATAAAAAAACGATCGAGCTCAGAAATACGGACCTGTTAAACGAATTGGAAAAAGCGGAAGAGAAATGGAATCTGAAGGAGAAAGAGTATAAGAGACAAATCGAGGAGCTGAGGGAAGAAGTTATGAGAATGCCTGTCTGCGAAGTCGAAAAGCGTCATGGTTATGTGTCAAATGCGTTGTCTCCGAAATCTTTGGATTCTGATAGTCGGATCATTAATAGTTATGGTGCTCGCTCAGAGTTAAATCGAAGTGCTGAGAAAGATAAAAGAGCTGTCGAAATCGCTCAATTGCGATCGACGATTGAAGTGCTTCAGGGCAGGATCAATGATTATGAGAAGGAATTAGACTCTTTGTATCGTCAAAGGGATGAATTGGCTCATCTGAATGAGGCTTTGAGAGAAAAACTCGGTAACTTATCCAAATACCATGGTGATTAATAGTACGTTTGTGTAGAAGAGTTCCATGGTGCGTATATTCCGAAAAATGAGAAAAACTCAAATCCCAAAGAGCTGGATGATGTAAAAGTGCGTTTGAGCGTCCTGCTTCAGCAGTCGTCGAAGCATGAGGTAATCGTAACATTTTCTATCTCTGAATCGCCTTACATTTAATTTCCTGAAGAAAAACAGCAAATCGCAGTGGGACAGTGCTGAAGGATTTAAATCAAAAGGCTCTAGACATACTGAGAACCTCGAGACTCAATTAATTGAGCTCGTGAGACAGAATGAAATGCTCTCAAGAGAAAAAGCCGAGCTAAAGAGTCTATTGGAGTCTCGAGAGGAGCAGCTCGAGCGAGCATTACAAGAAATTGAAGAACTCAAACGAGACACTTTCGATGGCGTTGAAACCAGGGACACGCTGAAAAAGAAGCTAAATTTCACCGAATCCAAGGTAATATCCATCTCTTGAACGTCTATTCACCTCCTTCAAGAGAGATAGAGTGGAATCCGAAGCTCTCCTGCTGAAGTACCGCGAGGAATTAGAAAAATCCAACGCTGTTATTTCGTTGTTGAATGAAGAAATGAAAGCTGCCCTGGACCAATCCGACGAGATCCAGAGTAATTAAAGCTGCCCATCTGAATACTAATAAATTGCATTAGAGGTTCTATTGAAGCAAATCGACCTTATCCAAGATAAATTCTCCAAAGATGTGAAAGAATTGGTCAAAAAAGTCAACAAGTATTTCTAATTTTGAAGAAAAAATATCCTTTACTCACCATTGATATTTCAGGTCTTTGACTCTCGATTCAAAACAGAAATTTGACCTTGATGAAACTCTACAGCGCTATGCGAATTTCTATATCGATTATTCGCAGAAGGAAGCGACTATCAGCATTCTGAAGCAAAAACTTGCAAATTGCATGAAAGAAAAGCAGAGTCTCATGAAAAATATATCCGCCCTGGAATCAAACTCAGAGGAACCAACAAAAACTTTGTCGAGAAAAAGCAGCTGGGGTCAGCTCTCCCGATCGTCAAACGTGTTCAAAAACACGGCTGATATGTTGCCTCCAAGAAATTCTCACAGCGACCAAACGAAGGCGTTAGAACCTCTGATTAAAAACCAAACTCAGCAGATTGATCTATATGAAGCGAAAGTAATTGAACTGACTGCTAACAGGGAAATAACCCGCTTCGCATTAGGTCGTCAGGCTGGAAAGGGAGAACCAACAGCTTCAATTGAATGTAGATCAGCTAAAGCAAGTGAACGCAATGCTAGACCGGGCAGTCTTTGACGAAAAGGCCAGGAATCAAGATTTAGAGGTAAATTTAAGTACCTTCTTCAATAGTTTGAAATAATGCCGTAGAGAGACATTTCAAAGCTAATTGGAGACTTAAACGGCCAGCAAAAACATAAGAGGGTTGAAATGTCACAAACATTTGGCAATTTCGAAGCCCAGAGAGCGAAATGGATTGCACCTGAAATCCATCAGAAGGCACTAGACGATATTCAAGAGTTAGAAAGGTAAAAATGTCCGTGGGACGCTTTCTCACAGTCTACTGGCTCTAGTTCGTTGAAATCCGTTAAAGAGGAACTCCAACACAAGAAAGAGCAGCTCCAACTACTTAAGCAAGAAAGAGACAATAAAAAAGACAGAACAGACGAATTGAAATTAGAAATATCTCAGGTAATTTTTCCCTAACACCCTCAACTTAATCCTAACACATCACTAGCTAAAAGAGGAAATCGAAAATCTTCAGCAACTGCAACAAGAGGCTGCTGGCAAAGAAACCAATTACAAAGAGTTTAAGGTACTTATCCTCGCTTATCGCACGCATTTTACTTATTATATCGCTGTCTATAGGAACGATATGATACTCTTAAGATTACCGTAAAGCAGTTGCAGGACGAAAGAGATGAACTCTTAGAAAATATCAGAGGACTTAAATCCGACCTCTGCAGAAAGGAAGGCCTCATCGCTGATTTAAAAACGCGCGTCGATAAAAACAAAACAGCAGTGGAGCATAAGGAAAGCCAAGACGCTCTTCTTGAGAGACAAAGAAAGGAAATTAGACTTCTTGAACAAGAACTCCAAGAGAAAGATGTTCAGTTCAAGTCATTGAAATCTAAGTTGGACGCGGTGCTTATCGAGGTGGATCAATTAAGGCATGAGACACTGCAATCGAACACGCAAGAGCTGAACAAGGAAGCCAGGCACCAGGAGCAACTGAAGGCTCAGATAAAGAAACTCGAGGCAACGGTGCAGAATATTGCTTTCCTCCTTAGAAGGTTATACCGTGACACTCTCATTGAAAATGAGAAGATGAGAACCAAATTCAAGACAACCTCGAGCAGGTCTGACGGGATTGACTCTCTCAGTAGATACATGGAGTCAAGCAGCGTGCTGAACATCGCTCCAGAGGAGGCTTACACCTTCCTTGATCCCAAAAACAGTAAGATTTCCTTTACTAAAATTCCCAATAAAATTTCAGAAAATGCTAAACATGGCCTCAAAGCAAGCGATCAAAGAACCCTTCTCGACAAATTCGAAGACCGGCTCAAACACCTTGACGCAATAGACCCTTCCGAGCTCTACGAGACTATCAAGAGAGCGATCGATGAACGCGTTTTACTGTCTAAATCCATCAATTAGTATTTATTTCTTGCGCCATTGTAAATAGCCGGTGTATTTATTCCTGTTATCCAAAAGCAATTTTTTATGTGAGACCTTTTTGGATTTTTGTATTGCTGTATTTTGAGAATGCAAAAATAAAGCTCGAAAGGAAATCTAAGTTAATAAAACTTTAAATTAGTTTTTTTCAGAATGAAGACACACGTCGGTAAAAGATTTTCCTTGTCTGCCTAGCGGTCTCACTCCTTATTCCTCTCTGTAGAAGTCACCAGCTCCAGAAGAAAGCAAAGAAAGGCTCATTTCGCAGCTCCTTCTTCAGTCAAGAGAGTCATCATGAGCGCTCACCTCTCCCAAGACCTCAAGAAGAAGTACAACGTTAGATCCATGCCAATCAGAAAGGACGACGAAGTCCTTGTCGTCAGAGGTGAGTTTTGTTCGCTGGGAATCGTCATTCTAATTTTGAAAAACCATAAAAGGACTTTTCAAGGGACAGAAGGGCAAAGTCACCCAAGTCTACAGAAAGAAATGGTGTATTTACGTTGAGAAGCTCGCTAAAACAAAAACTAACGGTAGGCTGCAGCGTAGTTGCGTGGTTTCATCGTGTTTTTCTACTTAGGTGCTCCAATCAATGTTCCAATCAACCCAACCAACTGCGTTATTATCAAGCTCAAGATTGACAAGGATAGAACCGATTTGTTGAAGAGAAAGGAGAGATCCCTCAGCAGCAAGGTCAAGGGCGGCAAATACACCGGAAAGGACGTCATGGGTCCTGATTAAGCATGCAAAGAGAGCCTGCTTACATATATAGTCTCCAGCGGAAAAGTGAGAATAGAAATTTTTATTGTTATGATGTTGTGATGGATCTACATCCTTTTTCTGTTCAGCACAAAGCTGGGATATATACGCGTATTGTAGTTGCTTCGAACCCCCAAATCACCAAACTCGAAATTGAGAAAGATAGTTTTAGACGTAGATAAGAGTATTTCTATAAGATGAATTTGCATCAAGAGGCTAGCTAGTAGGAATAGAGTATTAGTTACCTAAGTATCGAATGAATCTAGTTGTTGATTGAGTTGGTAGAGGTTAATGCTACTTGTAAATAATTTGTGTAGTGAAATGGGCAAAAAGATGGTTTTTCGTAGTAGATGCTGCGCTGCTTTAGAAAGTAGGAGAGATATTCGCAGGATGCGCAGCTCTGAACATATAATTTTCGTGTTTAGTGAATAACTATTGGAAATGAGGCTTTAAAATTAAAAAGATTGCCAAAATGGAAATGCATCAATATCAATTCTTTTACTTAAAGTAAATTGACCAACGAGGTGTTAAAAGAGCCTTCATTATATGAGGTTAGACACAAAGTTTGTATTGCCTGCTTGATGAATCAAACTCGGCAGCCTAGCAGATTCATAGAACCTCTCAATGGTTTTTAAGACAAATGTGCCTCGTTTACGACCTACAAGAATGAAATCAGATTATTCACATCATTGAAAGAACTGAAAGAGGTGTATTCCCTTCAATTCGACACTCATAATGTCAAAAAGCATTAATTGATGTTGTTTGGCCGTTTGCTAATTAATTCAATTCGCAATTGACGGGCAAACGCGATCTTAATTAACTGAATAATATGTCCAAAGAGGAATTATAGTCACAAGGGCACTTTATTTCCCTAGTCTTGACTTTGAAAAATCCTCAGCCTAATACGATCGAAAATACTGAGCTAGAATTGCATTGATAGACAACTTTTGAGAGTCTTTTTATCTTACTGAATACTGTCCTATTAACTAGCTCTTCTTAGCAATATTGCTGCGTGTAATTAACAGTATTGCAGCATGTAATGCTCTCCTCGTTCCAAATGGCCTTATTCTCATGTAACGTTCTATCGAACCTCATAACGGTTCTCTAAACCGACTTTATGTTTGAAAAAAACTACTGACATTCAGTCATTTTTGAAAAAAAAATTTAACAAGCAACGTTATAACGAACACCTCGAAAATTTAACACATACAGCTGAAGCCCAAATCCTGCTTATATTCGCCATAACTCAATAATAGATTTGGTTCCCGACTCACTTCTCATTCACTTGACATCTTATCCTTCCTATTGATACCTTAAATTCTGTTCAGCTATGCTGTGAAACAGCCAGTTTACGAACTTCTAAGGCAATTATGCTAGAATTCTGTTCACTCCATTGCATAATAGCCACTTATAATCGTGAATAGCAATAATCTGTTCCGATACGGAATCAACAGCTATTGAGATCAACTTTCGTTCTTTTTCAGACCGCTTTACTGGTTAATTAATTAGAAATTGTTGCAAAATATTCGCAAAATCAATTTACTGGATAGAATCGTTACGGATTTAACATTTCTCGAAAGCGTATTCAAATATGATAAATCAGTTGTCTTTCAAGCATCTATCAGAAACAAAATTAAAAAAATGAGAAATCGAAAGCTAATCGAAGCTTGGGACAACCTCGACCAAGCTCTCAACAACACTACCCAGAAAGAAAACGAAGATCCTCGACCAAAAACCTCTTCGTTTTCCGCAAGAAAGGTCGGCGCGTCAATGCCAAGCATACGAGGCAGTTCTCAGCTCCTTTCAAATGACGTCAAAGACCCCCACCTACTACAAGCTAAGAAGAACTTGAAGCTAAACACCTCGACGTCTATCCTTGGAAACTCTCAAATCTACTCTCTGAATGACCTTCCATCAACAAAACCGAATACCCAGAGCACGTTGCCAGGCTCGATGAATAACCTCTTATCCCATAATTCTTCCTCTCAGATCATGAGAGTCCTGTCTCCAGGTCCCGAGAGCAGGTCGAAGCTTATCTTCACTTCACCCTCGCATGCTCTTATGCATAAAAGACGCCCTATTCCGGCCTCGACAGCGAAAGCTTTGGCGATATTCAAGCCGAAAGTCAATTTATTTGACTCTGAGAGCTGCATTCATAATATTTCTGTAAAAGACCTATCGCTGCTCCACGAGGCGAGATGCGTAGACAACAATAACCACCATTCGGTCAATAAACTCAAGCATTTCCTCGACAAGTTTGAGAAACACTGTCGTAATAGAGTCCTCGTGTTCAATGATCAATGCTTCGGACCTGAATCCGGCAAGATAATTGCTGGTATCCTCGAGAAGGACGATCATTTTACAAAAGTGAATCTCTCGAAGAATTTCATCTCGGATGACGGAGCGAACGCTTTTGCTCGCATGATCCCAATGAATAAGACTATAATACACCTGAACCTCTCTAGCAATAGCATCTCCCACGTCGGCATCGCGGATCTCTTCGAAGCGCTAGCGGAGAACCAAACTCTGATATCGTTAGACCTAAGCAGCCATGAAGGTTTGAACCGCAATCGGATCGGAGCAAGAGGGGCTGCACCGCTTGAATGGGTGTTGCAGAAGAATAAAACACTGCAATTTTTGAGCGTTGCTGGCTCGTCGGTGGATCTCGAAGCCATGGAGTCCATTTGTAAAGGCCTGCGAAATAACTCCAGTATCGCTGGACTCGACGTTTCGAACAATGAGATCGGCCCTTTGCTTGGTCAATGCCTTCAGCAGTGCTTAACGTTCTGCCAGCTAATTGATCTAAACATCGCAAACACGAGACTCGGCGACCAAGGCCTAGTGACCATCGCGCCGCTCTTTTGGTCCAATTCAGAAAAGCATACTGGGATGACACGACTCAACCTGGCGAATAACGGGCTAACGACAAAAAGTGTTTCGAAGTTATTCGATTCTTTGAGTAAAAACGAGGCGCTTGAGGTGCTTATCCTCGACAAGAACTCCTTAAACGGCAAGAAAATCGTCAGTATTATAAACATGCTGAGGGAGAACTGCCATTTAAAGCACCTTTCAATGAACGACTGCGACATTTCGCATCACGCTTGCGACGCGATTAGCGATGGACTGATAAAAAACCGAGTGTTGGAGGTGATACATCTTGCCAAGAATAACTTCAAGGACGCTGGCGCGAAAGTCCTCGCTTTCGCGTTTAACGCTACCACCTCAAGAATTCGAGATATTGACCTCTCTGACTGCGGAATCAGAGACGAAGGTGCTCAGTGCATGGCCGAAGCCATGAAGAACAACACATCTATCCAATGCGTGAGTCTCAAGGACAACTTAATTTATGATTACGCGGCGATCCATATTTTAAACGCCGCGAGAGCTAACAAATCACTGAAGAAAATCGAGCTTGATCGAAATCCGGTCAGCTACATCTATCTGGAAGACCTCGCTCTGATCACCCATTCCAATAGCACCAGCCTCAACAAGGAGAAAAAGGTGAAATACGTGAAAAAGATCCAAAGCCTCCGTGAGTTTGAGCTCCAGAAGTACGCAATCGCTGGCGAAAAAGAAGTGCTTAATCAAAAAGGCAACGAAATTCTCCAAGAAATCGAGGATTTCAACACCATGTACCAAGAGGAGGTCGCGAATGAGCAGAGGAAGTACGAAGACCTCGAAAGCGAGCTCGAGGCGCTCATGCGCCAGGTCGAAGCCATGGACCGAGAGCAGATTGAGCTGGATAAGGCAATTATGCAGACTGCGTTGGATAACAAGAATCAGCTATTCGATATCAAGCAAACCCTTTCTGAGGTGAATAAGGAATGCTATGACCTCGAAAGCGAGATCAAAAAGACTCGAGATGACATGAAGATGTGCAGGATTCATATGGTGAGTAAAAGGAACAACCTTCAAGAGCAGATTGTCTTTGCTTCGAGAAACACCAACGCGCTTGAGAAAGCAACAGAGCAGATGGGAAAAGAGATCGAAGCGATGCAAAAGGCGCTGGAAGAAAAACAGCAGCTCCAAAAAGAAGCGGAGGCTAAAAAGCAGGAGGAAGAGAGCAGGAATGGAAATAACAAGGTAGGTGTGAAGAAGCATAAAGTGAAGAGTCATGGGAAATTCGTGATGACGAGCGGGAAGCACTTGAGAGCTTCGAATATAAAAGTTGGAAAGTAATTCAAATTATACTACTTTTTGGAATTTTGAGGGGTTTTTTTTTGGAATTAACTATCATATAGAACTATTTTAAACTGACAGGAGACATTTTGCTTTTTTTGATAGCTTAACTAAAATATTTTTGGCTAGTACTTGGACAGTTGGTTTTTTATTTCCTGTCTAATATGAATATTATCCAAATGATTTTGTGTGTATATATACATACTGAAAATTGTCAGTCGAAATGGAAAATTACCCGCAGGAATGAATTGATAGTCTTTGATGGAATCTCCTCAATACTGAGGGTTCATTGCGAGATGATAAGAGGGGCGTTTTATTTGCATTAGGAAATTAGCACTGAGGCTGCTATTTTCAATTAAATTCTTGAATTAATAAATAGGTTTTTAACTCAGCATGGTAGACAACTCAGATCACACCAACGAGATTAAGCAAGGTAACGCGCCCCTGCTCTAATAGCTTTTTAAATGAATGCTATTTGATGCATAGATATTGTAGACACTCAAGATGCTCATTTACAGAACGGGGTTACAATTAATGGTTTGACGGAACATTCTGCAGAGAGACAAAGCAAGGATGGGGATACTATTGCTCGAGGCGAGGTAGTTGAGCTCTCAAATGGCGATCGGCGACCAGAAGATGGCAGTGCTTCTCAAAATGATCATGTAGAAACAAAGCCTGAGCAAGAAACGCAGCATGCGATAGAATCGTCGAACAAACAAGAGGAAAATCATCAGAATCAGCTTGCTGAGAATAAGGAGCCTCAGTCTGATAAACAAATTGAGCAGCAATCAGAGGAATCGAAAATAAATCAGCAAAATAATGTCCCATTAGAAAATAGTAATAGCAAAGAAACCGAGAAGAGTGCTGAGCCGACAAGCAATGTTGAGACTACTATGAAAACTAGCCAACCAGAGCAAATAGAATCATCTGAAAAAATATCAAAAGCAGAAGAAGTAAAGGAAATTGAGCAATCGAAACCTCATTCTGATATACAATCAAACGGTGTCTCGGAGCCTCAAACGTTGACCGACGCTGCAGCCACGTTCGAGAAGAATTACTCAGTGAATCAAGATGGAAAATCCCCTCAGAATTCCAACCCTCTAGAAGAAATGAAGACTTCTGATCCCGCAAACAAATCTCCGAAGCAGGGCTCAGAATTTCCCTTAACGCCTTCCTCAAAGAGGGTTTCTTTAGACGATTTCGATTTGATTGGTTCGATCGGAAGAGGTGCTTATGGCGAAGTATTACTCGTAAAAAAATTATCCAATGGTGAACAGTATGCGATGAAAGTCATCGAGAAAATCCTCTTGAAGAAGGTTAGAAAAGTCCTATTTTCCTTCCCTGTAATAGCAACTTTCATAGGAGAAAAAAGAATATCAAGTGTTTGTTGAAAAGGAGATGTTGACCAAATTAAACCACCCTAATGTAGTGAAGATGTTCTTTTCTTTCCAGGATAAGAATAAGCTATTTTTCGTGCTGGAGTTAATTGCAGGAGGAGAATTTTCTGAGTTTCTCACCAAACAGAGTATGGCTTTTATTATAGTGTCTTGCTTACGCTGGTTTCAATAGAAAAATTATCACCAGAAGCCTGCAGATTTTACGCCGCTGAAATTGTTCTGATATTGGAGCATATCCATTCCAGAGGAATTGCTCATCGTGATCTTAAGGTAAGGCATTCTTTTTTTCAGCTTTTAACAGGTTGGACTGAAATTAGCCTGAAAACTTAATGCTAAACGAAGAAGGTCATTTGAAAATTATAGATTTTGGCACTGCGAAGTACGTGAAAGATGCAAAATTAATAGCAGAGGCTTATCGCAAAAAGGGCATCACAGTCCCCGAAATCGATCTTGACTCAAATCCAAGGCTTAAAAAGCTCGATCCTGGAGCAGCTTTCGTCGGGACACCCCAGTACGTTTCTCCGGAGATGCTCGATACGAGCGATTGTGAAGGACCAGCCGATCTTTGGGCTCTTGGTAATGAAATTATTGTAAATTTAGACGCTAATTCCTGTACGTTTTAGGCTGTATAATTTACCTTATGGCATCTGGAAAGCTGCCGTACACTGCCAATAGTGAGTATTTACTGTTCCAAAAAATCAAAGAAAATAAGCTGACATGGCCCTCGGTATTTTCTTTACTGAAAACATCTTGACTCAGTGATGAATCTATTAGGATATAGACGCAAACACAAAGGACATAATTTCCAAGCTGTTGGTCACAAATCCCAAGGAGAGGCTTGGTGCTGGGCTCCCTGGTATAAGAACTTCGCCTTTTTGTTAATTAACTTGCATTTCTTCCGATCAGGCGAACCAAACGACTACGATGCCCTGAAGGCGCACCCCTTTTTCGCTGGGATCAACTTTGAAAATCTCATGAACACTAAGCCTCCTATTGCCGACTCTAAGTACTCTTTTAAGAGCAAAATGGTCATTGAGGAGCTGCCAGTCGAGTTTGCTTTCGCAAAAGCAAGGGCTATTGAAAAGGCCCAAGCTGCTGAGAACACGAAGGAGGTGAACTTAGCTGAAACTCAAGAAAAGTCCGCGCATCAATCCTCACTATCGCCTGGAAAGTCAGACCAGTCTCCAAAATCGCTAAAGGCATTTGGCACTGGGAATACAATACTTCAAGGCCAAATAGCGAAACGGCAGCCTTATTTCTTTTACTATCAAACGAGAATTCTTATTTTGTCTGACGAGCCTCGATTATATTATAAAAAACCCGAAACGGGTGAAATAAGGGTAATAACTCTAATGAAAAACCTCCATTCTAATTAGTTTGATATAAATAGTTAGAAATACCCTTAGAGCCTACTACTGTTGCCCAAGTGAAAAGCGATGATAAGTTTATGATAACAACTGCGACAAACAGCTACACTTTCAAGGTAAACGACCCTTCTAACTTATTAGAGATTTATTTATTTGCTGCGTTTCAGTGTTTGGAGCATTCTCCTTTGAAATGGGTAAACGCGATAAATTTATTCTGCCAAAAGCCAAATTCTAAAGCTGGACCAGAAAAAAAGTGAGCAGATAGCCTCAACGAATACATTATATCTGGGATTTTCTTCATTTTGATTTATCATTATTATATATATATCATATGTTGTTTATCAAGCAATTCAAGCTTAAAGTGTTTGTTTAATAGCACACGTCTTCTCAAAATTTTTTCTAAGGTTGTCTTATCCAAATCAGCTTAAACTTCCATAGAAAAGCAAAAGAATGACTGCTCTGTCATTTACTTAGCATTATAGCTCTTTATTAGTACCTAGAGGTCCTTAGATGTCAAATTCGGAGACAAAATTTTCCATAAGCAGCAAAATTCAATGCGATTCCATATGAATAAGGTAATCTCATATTACACATGATACAACGGAAGTTCCATTACGCCTCAATAGACAATAAATAAAGATTTAGGCCTTATCATCGTTTCGCGGTCTTATCTATATTTAAAAAAATCAATGTTTATGAGTGCAGCCTTTGCCCTTCGACGAGTCCTTCCTTTTAGAGCAGACTTTTTTATGTTTTTCTTTCGTCTCGTTTGATCGTTCCAATTCGTTTCCATCGTCACTTGTGCATGTACTTGTGCTGGAGCTGTCATCGAGACCTCGTGGCTTATGATAGATACAACAAACTGCATTCAAAGGAAAAAGATGTAAGGTTATGATGTGAGGATAAAGGGCAGAGTACTGTTTGATTTGAGTCGATTCATAGACTCATTATCGATTGTATCCTCGGTAAAAACAACTTTCTTTTTAGGTTTTGGCTTCAGTTTAACAATCGTAATAGGCGCGCTCTGTTCTTTACGTTCCTCGGGCATAGTGGGCCCTTCACGTTCGATCACCATCGTAGTTGATGTGTCTCGAGTCGCTTGCATTTTTATAGTGGATGTTTATTTTTTCTTTATTAGGCGAAATTGGGTTTATATGAATTAGCCCCTGTTCTGACAGGCCTAAAAATACTACATACCAGAAGTTATCGAGTTCAAAAAAACTTTGCTGTGCAAGATAAATTCGGAACCTATGAAATACTCTAATGAGGATCATATCTTACGAACAGAGTGAATCGATGAGGATTTTTTGCTCGTTTTAGAAAACTCTGTCTTCAAATTTTCCTTTGAAAGCACCATCTGGTGAAAATTTTAAATCGCCGAGAGATTGAAAGAAATTCGTGTCTCACCCTAAAAAACACAGTGTTCGAGGTTAAAAAGCAGTTTAATTGCTTGGCATGCCAGCGATCAGTTCCCATAGAAATTTCTAAAAATTTTTTTGTCAAAACTAGTTCCAGAAAAACGCGCTTTCACAGTATTTACGATTGAATGAATCCATTCTTGGCCTCTTGAGACTCATTGTAAAGCAACACGGGCCATTTCATGAAATTCATTTCTCTTTATTTCTCCACATCATGTCAATAATTAGCCAAACATTGTTAAACTTTCCTTAAAGAGAGTTGTTTGGGCTAACCCCACCTTTTTCCCACCTTTTTGACACAGAATCCTAAAATCAGCTATCTCAATAAGCTCCTTCGTCTATTTTTTGGCCAGCCGTGATTCGTTTTATTCCATCTAACCATATCGTTCATCCATATCAGAGGAAAATGTTCGCGGAATGAAATTTATTTTCTAAGTACTGAAATAAATCCAAACTGTGGTCTTCCACGTACAAAACAGACTAAAAAACACTTATATTAATGTAATAAATTATATCGAAGCTGAGAACATTATTAAATCCTTCTTTTGCAATTACGCACACACAAAAACATCCTAAATATATCGGTCATAATTTGACATGACAAAGGTCATCCCACTCACTCTTCAAAAATGCTCAAGTTATACGAAAATCAGCCCAAGTTATACGAAAAGCAAACGAACTATCGTACAATGGCAGTTCTACCACAATCTGTCCAAGATTTATAAAATCGGTCAAATATTGACAGTGAACTGAAAAAATTAGAAAAATAAATTATCGCAAAGGTTTTTGCATAGATAAAAGTAGTTAAAATTTCACAACGTATGTTCGAGTTCATCCAAAAACATCTACTCTGCTTCCGAGACAGCCCGACCAACCAAGGATCCAACAATGCCCCTCAGGTAATACTCCGCCTCACTCAACTCAGCTCATAAAGTTTCCTTATTAGGTCTTAAAATCGACTTGTCCTCACTGCAACAAATTATTCGCCGAGAATGTCCTCAGATGCCACATGGAACAAGAGTAAGCACTCGACCCTATCCCCGTATCTAATATCTGCTTAGGTGCTCTCTAAAAACCCAGACGGAAAAGATTCGGCCAGAAGCTCCTTCGCGGTAACTCCCGGAATATATTTCTTTTTGCGAACTTATGATTGGAATAGTCCTTACACGCACCTAAACAGCAATAAAACGAAAGTTATCTCAGTTAAACCAGAGCCACTTGGCATACACGCAAACAGGAAACTGAATGAAAACTTCTTGGTAGCCATTAATCAATGAGAATATTCTTAACGCATTTCTTGCATTAGAATGAGGACGAGGTTTTCAGCGGTTTCTCTCTGGATGATCTTGTCTCTAGAATTAAGCAACTTAACAAGGAGGAAAGGTACGTTTTAGTGAAGAGTTCATTGCTAACAAGTTCTTAGGGCGCAAGTCGAAAGGAGATTCATTGAAAGATATTACGAAAGAGATACTCTCGACTGCTTTCTAATTGATAAGAGCTGGCTGCAAGAATACCTTGATTTTATCATGAGATCGCCAAAGAAAGATATCAAACCTATAAATAACTCCGCTGCAGCCATGTACCTTCAAACAAAGCATCAAGAAAACTATTACGTCACTATCAACCACATCGCTTGGGAATTCGTTTTGAGATTATATGGCGGAGGTCCCGAACTCAATGTCGTCGAGGATGATTTATTTTCAGAGGCTGATAACAGCTTTGAAGCAGTGGATAACTCAGAAGTGGACAATCAGTCTTCAACAGCAGCATCGAGGAAAGATTCGAAGTCTTCGTCGCTATATGAGACTCAGGAGTCAAGCTCGAAAAGAGTTGCTCCTTTTGGACTATCAAATGAGCTTTACTACTGCTACTTGAACGCTGTGATGCAATGCTTAACGAATTTGGTGCCATTCTGTGAGGAAGTGCAAGCGTCCACTAAAATCAAAAGCGGGAAATGGACCAAAGCGTTCTATGAGCTCGCTTCTGCCAATCCTAAGATGAATTCAGCAATGAATGCAAAGAATCTGAAGAGACTTGCAAATAATACCTTCTGTCATGAGGATCAGCATGATTCCCATGAATTCATGCGCCATATGCTCTCGAAAATCCAAGACGAGAACAACACCAGCGCCAAAAAGAGTTGAATTTCGCCGACTCGAAGTCCGCCTGGGCCCATTACGTCAAGCACTTCAATTCCTGTGTGGATAAGACCTTCGCAGGACAAATTGAGAGTAAAGTGTTTTGCAAATCCTGCGGAGGTGTGTCGACCACTTACGACCCCATTCTCGACCTTTCGCTGCCTCTAACAGGAAACTCAGAGAAACTGGAAGATTGCATTAATAATTTTTTCAAAGAAGAGGCTCTTCCAGACACGTATCGATGCGAGAAATGCAAACGAACTACCAAAGCAGTGAAAAAAATGAGGATAAGCAAGCTTCCTAACGTCGCTGTGCTGCACCTCAAGAGATTTAGAACTTATCCAAAGCAAAAGAAAACCTCCGACCACGTGTCGTTCCCTGTTGACCATCTCACCTTTAAAAAGTAAATCTCCTGCTTTATGAAGAAAAACTCATTGACTTTATTAGAACCGCGGATTCCTGTCTGGAATCAAACAGATACTCCTTAAGAGGAATTGTGGTTCACAGCGGTTCTTTCAGCTCGGGACACTATGTATCTTATATAAAAAGACAAAATGAGGTAAAATATTTGAGTGAAATATCGTTGGATCTGACCAAATTTCATAGTGGTATCTTTGCGATGATGAGTTTGTCAGAAAGGCGTCGGCCAAGGAGGTCGCTTCGAAAGAAGCTTATATACTTTTTTATCAAAGAATTGAATAAATTCCTGGATATCTCAATGTCTCAAATTCCGTAAAATTATCGTATTTTTCCAAATTTTGTAAGCCTAGCCATAAAGAGTATGCACTCGATCGTTGTATTAATTGATATATTATTTTGACTTTTTTATACTTCTTATCTAAAATAGCTCAATAAATCTGTTTCTCAATAAAACTGCTTTGGGAGGGGAAGATTTTTGCTTTGAACAAACACACTTCGGTTGATAATCAAATACCCACATAATAACAGAAATACAATCAACATTAGGACGCCTGCTTTAAAATCCATCCAAGCTTGCCATAGCTTCCTTAACTAAACATACATGTTATTATATAATCACTACTTACCTCTCCTATATCACGAGATAGGAAGGCAGGTAATAGATTTGAGTTGACTCAAGGAATTGGTCGGGTGGAAACACCTTCTTACTTATTGCTATCGGTAAGTGAAGGGAAATCCATCGCGTCAAATGCAGGAGCTTTCTTTTTGCTATCACCTTCACCGACTCCAAGAGAAATATTGCCGAGTCCTCCTATTCCTAGCATCATTTTCAAGGAATTTGTCATATCATCTGGATTCGATGGTTGCGGCTGATTCATGCCTTGCTTGCCATTCTTTTGAGTCTTTGCATTCGTGTTCTGTTGCTGAGGCTGACCTTGCTGTTTCATATTTCCTGAGGGTTTTCTTTTCGACTGATGAACGTTAGGATTTCCTAAATCTTGAGGGAAGGCGAGTCCAGGCTGTAGCATCCCGATCGATGAGGTATATTGCTGTGGTGACATCCCCTGGTTATTATACGCGTTATTGTGGCCGTATTGCTGGTTATTTTGATGATTTTTCTTCGAGTTACCGTCATTTTGTCCCGACTTTTTCCTATTGTAGTTTCCATACTGTCCATATGAGTCTTGACCTAACTGCGGCTCTTCGAGTTCTTCCGCTGTCTTCATGTTCATGTTCATTGGCGATGGTGATGTCGTTCCTTTCTGTGTCGCAAACTGCTGGAGCATAGGATTCTCGAGCAATTGCGAAAATTGGAACTGACCTTTGTTGTCTTGCTGAGGAGAAACCTGCTGTTGAATTATCGGTTGCTGCTGTTGAAGGATCGGTTGCTGTGGGTACGTCGGATAATTCATCGGTTGGGGTTTCACGGTGTTATTAACCCCCGAAGGTCGAAAAACTAAGTCAATAAGCTCTCTAAGTGACATGAAATTTATGTTCTCTCCTGACGTAATCGGCAAGTCCATGGGAAGATGGTTGCCCATGTACCACTCATTCATTTGCTTAGTTGTGAACGGTCCTTGTCTAATCTTTTGGCGGTCGAGGTAGTACCAAGCGTCGGGTTTAAAGCCAAAGCTAACGAAGCTAGAGAACACGTTTGGCATCGTTTGTGGTGACTGGAGTCCGACAGGGAGAGGCATTCCTTGGGTCTTATTTTGCATAATGCCAAATTGGTTCGGACCAAAGGCCATCATCTGTTGAAGCAGCTGCTGTTGCATTGCGATTTGCTGTTGTAGGAACTGTTGGTGCTGTAGGGGGATTTGCTGCTGTTGTAGCGGGATTTGTTGCGGTTGTATTGGGATCTGTTGCTGTAAAGAAATAGGCTGTTGGAAGAGCGGTTGCTGCTGTCCGAATTGCGACTGCATCATTTTATCGCTTGTGACTCGAGTTGCTGATGGCTGCAGCGAACGGAACAACTCATCATGGTCGCCTGAGTCCTCGAATTGCTTTATGTTGAAACCAGAAAATCTATCTTCAGATGTATGAGATAAATCATGCTTCTGGCCCGACTGGGCACGCCTATCAAAGCTATCGCCCAGCCCTTTGCCTCCTCCAATAAAGCCGTTTAACTCATGGAGATCCTCAGTGTCTGATTTCCAGCCCATAAGCGCATTTTCAACGTCCTTCGTCTCCCTTTTGATTGCTGCTGCGTCGAAACCTTCCCAGACCGGAGCTTCTTGATCGTCTTCCTCTTCACCTTTCTTCAAAAGCCCAAAATCGACTTCATCATCATCTTTAAATTCCAGCTGGTTCTCTTTCAACTTCCTTTCGAAAATTTCATCAATGTTTGAGAATTCGCCATTGTCTTCATTAATCTCCCACGGGTCTTTCCCTTTAAATTTCTCGAGTTCTTCATCAAAAGCAGCCTTTTCTTCCTCCTCAAAACGACCTTTTTTGCGTCCATTCTTTGTCTCAGTGGGCTTTGCGCTATCATCTGTTTTTCCTCTGAGAAGCGCGCTCATCTTTGATGGATCTATCAGGCAAGTTTAATACAAAAAACATTTATTTTCATTTATTCCTACCCATTTCGCTGAAATAATCGCCTTCGCCTCCATCATCCCATTCAACAGCCTTCTCCTTAGCAAATTCTTCATGTTTTTCCTCCTTGACCTCTCGCACTTCTTTCACTTCACGCTGCTCAGTCAGCTGAGGTTTCGGGTTCACACCCTCATCAGGGATGAGCTCGAATTTCTCTTCGACGAAAGGTCTCTGAGGTGTCTTGGTGAATAATTGAGGATTTGCCTCGATAAACTCAAGAAATTTTTCTGAAGGGTCTCCAATCTCAGTGAATTTCTCAAGAATGACTTCTTTAGAGACCTTGCTAAAATTTTCTTTCTTCTTTTTGTAAGTCTGCTGATAAGCCTGTGGTCTCTTCGACCCTTTTTGGTAGTTGTTGTATTGTCTATTGTAATTCCCATCGTATTTTGAGTTGTTTCCATTGTTGTAGTTTTTCCTGTAGTGGTAATCAGATTCTTGTGTTGTTTGATCGTCGTTCTGGTTGTTGTAGTTCTTGCGGTGGTCTCTGCTCTTGTTCTCGTAATAGCCGTCGCTGTTTTGGTACTTTTGTCTTTGGTTGTCATTGTAATTCTTTGAGCGGTAGTTGTTGCGAGTTCCGTAGTCCTTGTGTGAGTAGCCAGAGTTGGAATATTGGCCAGAGCTTTCGCTCTTTGTTGATTTGTCGGGCTCAGACATTTTTGTCTTTAAGGTGAGATAAAAGATTAAAAAATAAGACGAGCGTTTTGGCAAAAAACATGCCCGGATGAACCCACCCAGCGCTCCTAATTCAGGAATGTCATAATGAGCGAAGAAAAAGTTATGGGGGCTTTACCTCTATACTTTCCCAGCGGAATTGGAAGGCTTGGAGAGGAAGGAAGAAACCAAGTGGCTATAAATGGGAACTAACTGTGCTATAGACCAGAAAACCTTTGTTAGCAAGTTCGGTGAGTTTAGCTTTTCAGTAGAAGTTTCAATGGCCTGTTTTTTCCAATAAGTGTGCCCAGGCTGCATTCCATAGGTTAAGTTGAGGAAAACAAACGAATTTCTGGCCAAATTTAGACATAATTCTGTAGGTAAGAGCAGAAAGTAATGTTTGTAGAAGTTTAAGGTAAGTCGATTGGAATAGATTGAAAAGAGTGAGACGTGGAACTAAGCAAGTTTACGGGAAGAGATAATGGCCATTAAGGTTAGATGGGAAAAGTTAAATTTTCTATCCAAATACGTATTTAATGGTTGCTTAGGATATAGTTAGATTGATTTACAGAGATTTGATATTAGGTAATAGCTGGAGGAAGGCAATTCGTGTTGAAGGCTCCTTTTGAAATTTTCAAATTTTTTAATTTCTTGAACGTTAAAATCATTTATTAATAAACGCATTGAAAACATTTCGGAAAAGCGAAATTCAAGAATTGCAGTCAAGTATACTGCATAATCAACTTTTCTCGGTATCAATAAGAGGAAAGCGCTTAAATCAGCGTTATATTTGCTAGTGTTGCTCTAATACCTCCATAAGTCCATATCTAAGTAAATTTCAATAATTTTGAGGATCTGCTAATATTTTGGATTCCTGTAAAAGGAAAACCAGTCGATAGTTAACATAAAATGCGTTGTAAATTTTGCTCTCTCGAATGTCCATTTCGCTCACTAGAATGTGTCTGATGATACCTAAGGAGTTTTTTGTGTGTCCAGTTCAAATATTATTAGTCTAATTGCAAAATAGAATTACGCTGTATTCAATCTATGGCAGGTATGAGCTGTTTTGAATACAATTTTAAGCAATTTTTGCCATGCCCGTTGAGAGAAAATATTAAACTATGGCCTCAAGCTCACAACTCTTGAGGGTTCGTTAATCTGTTATTTGCACAAAAAGCATTATGCAAATACGGAAGCCAGAGACTCCTTCACTATTTAATTCCAAAATTCCAAAAAACATTAATCAAATGAAGTCAAATGAATGCTAATTAGGACGTACAAAGACAATTTCACAATAATATGTAAAGATAATATACTGTTTTATGCCAGCCCAACTTTTCGCATTGATTCATTGGCTGTCATATCCATATTCAAACTCTTCATGACGTATCGCTTCTCATGCAAGTAACGGACTTTTCATGAAAAAGCGCTGTTTAACTTAAGGTGGACACTTTAGCAGCCTATTTACAAAAGCATTTCGTAAAGACTCAATAAATTTATTCCTTAACTATGATTACATTTGTGAAACAAATTTACACGAGCGATGGGTTAGTTAAGAATTAACTCGTGTTAACCTTAGTTAACCTTAATTGCATATAAGGATCCAAATCCAGAATCTATTTTAAAGGGAGCCTCGTTCTCAAATCCTCACAATAATGGCAGATAAGTCACAGAAAACCTCAAAGACAGAAACCGAAGGTAATCCAGTTCGCAACTTTGGCCTAAGTCTTCTGCCTCAATAGAAACAAAGCATCCTGATCTTTCCAATACCAATAAAGTAACCATCTCCTCAGCCAATTCCCTCAATAAAACGCTTCACAGACTGACGAAACAACAACTAAAGAAGGTGATGCTGAAATAGAAGCTAAACTGGTCGCTGCCGTAAGCATTTCACCGATTCTATGATGATATCTTTGACATCCCAAAAAAGCTCGACAAGATGTTTGAATTCGAGAGTTTAAAGACCAAAGCCTATTTTATACACAGAATGAATCCAAAATTGGAGCTCCATGTGAAAGACATTTTTTCTGAGAGAAGCCTGCAAGCTCTCACTAAAGATACAAATTTAATTGAATCTGTAAAAAAACTCGGGTTTTGCATTTCACTCAACGCAATATTTTTTGCAGGCAATCAAAAAATGTAAAAATCTTGAGCACTTAGGTAACGACCGCGTGCGAGTTAAGCTGACGGTTGAAAGAAAAACCATCTTGGTCAAGGGAATTCCTGCTGCAAGCGAAAAAGAATTCAATGAATTAATTAATAGCCTCGCTGCCAAGGACGAGAAAACTAAAGTAATTCTTCCTTAGAAAAGCTCGCTTTGAATGCGATTGAATCAAGGAGTTCCAAATTAATTACGATCCTGCGACAGAGTGCGTCTCTTTGACTTTTCAGGACAAGGACGCCACGGTTAAGTTTTTCAGCGAGCTTATGAACGAAAAGTTCCAAGTAAGCCTTTCTTTTCTCTTGGAAAGAGATTGACCATGTTACTTTTCATTAATAAAGGACAAGGCAATTGATTGCATGATAAAGGACGGCAATGCTTACATTGAGCTTACGGAATCGTTAAATGCCAGCAGACCAAACTATTACTCTGGTTACCCTCAAGGCCGATTCTACCCACAGCCAATGATGAACTATCCTCAGCCGTACCCAATGATGATGATGCCACCATACTCAAGTAACTGTTTTTCTTCTTCTGCTGTAAAACTAATCTTTGGAACAGATCCTGGATATCCTGAGTATGGCGGTAGCTGGAGAGGCTATGGAGGGCAAATGGGAATGGGAGGCGGAGGTTACCAAAATTACCGTCAGGACTACTATGGAAAACCCAGGAAATATTGTAAATTTACCTTTTCTGAGTGAGAGGTTAACTGTATCATGGGAAATAGACACTCCTAAGGGTGAGAACCAAGAGCAAGGAACAGGAGAGGAAAGAGAAGAGGGCAGGTATTATGAAAGCAGGGGAGGCTATCGCGGAAGAGGTGGCTACCGTGGAAGAGGAGGAGAGAAAAAATCGTATGGAGGTGGTAGACGAGGAGGTTACGGCCAAACAACAAACGAAAAAGTCGAGGCGATCCTGGACCCACAGAACTTCCCCTCTCTTTCTTAAGCATACCCAACAGAATTTACCCAAGCGGCTGAGAAGATGCTAACCTGCTGGGGAAAAAGCACAGCCAGTGTATTTTTCTTCGTTTGAAAGTTTTCAGCCTTTATAATTCTGTGCAAGTATAAAAATTGCGCATCAGGAATTCTGACATAGATTATATCATGAAACAAATGATAAAAAAATAATGATCAAAATTGCTGGCCTAGTTAATGAAAAAAAAGAGCACAAATTGAGAAGACAACAATGTAGGAGAGTAAGCAACTCGATCAATCAATCGTAAAATTAATCAAAAGAAAATCCAACTATCATGAGATCATAAAATATTAGCAAAGATAATAGGCTGTAACTTTCTAAAACATTTCCATTACGAGAGCATCTTGTGAGGCAAATCCATTCAATAGAAATACTTGAATAGGAGGTTTTGAAATAGCAATCAGAAATACAACAAGCATAAAACAATATTAGAAGCATCTATACTAGAAAATAGCATGAGCTTCCTGATTAATGGGAAACCAACTAAATTCAGGGATCTGTAAATTCTGAAAAATACTCGTCGATGAGCTCTGTAACTAGCAAATACACTTCATCGTTTTTATGTTTTTGTAGTGACTCGAAAGCTTTAACTCCACCCTCCTGGTCTAATGCAATCATAAACGGGTTCACTGACAGGTCATTTGTTTGCTTTAGCCTCTCGCCTAGTTTTAGGAGTTTTTTGAAGCAAAGTAGTGCTTTGAGGATAATGCCAGGATAACTATGCTGACCGAAGCTGTTTGCAATCACGTTCATCATTCCATGCTCCTGCAGTCGGTAAATCTGCAGCGAATTTCCTTTTTCAATCATATTATTGAGCCAAAACAAGATCTCCTCCAGTATCTAGAACCTCTCAGCACTTCAAAGGAAAAATAATAATTACCTCTGGTGGCTCATTGAATGCTCCTGAAAGCAAGTCCTCTGCAATTCCTTCAGAAATTACCTTTGAGATCGTTTTCTCGTCCTCCGAGACGACGTTCACGAGAGCCCACACGCTGGTGTATCTTATTACGTCTCTTTTGTCTTTGATAAGGAATTTGAGCCTCGAAAGCAGTCCAAGTTCAATCAGTTGCTAGTGTAGTAAATTCATCAAATTTCACTCATTTGCAAGGGAAAAAATACGTTCATTGCGATGTCATGGGAAAGAAAGCCGAGGTTCCCGACCGTGCGGAGGGTGGGGGAGAGAACTAGATGGGATTTCGAATCTAACATCTTCAGAATCACCTTGAGTAAGTCTGGCATGCCAGAAAGAATCAGTTTTATTTCTGTTTCGGGCCAGAGAGTCACGTTGGCGAAGACCCACATTGAATTCGCTCTAATTCCTTCATTGTCAAGATTTGTTAGTCTTTCTGCGACTCTCAGTAAGGGACCAAGCTAATCACTGGTAAGCGATAGAGTCAAAGATGCTATTACCTGGGGATGCGGAGATTCGCAATGGAATAAATTCGAAATCAAACTCGCGAGGTGCACAAAGATCTCTTCTGTCAGACCTCGTCTCTGATTGATCAGCGCAACGATCGCCTCAGTGATTTTCTCCTCTAGCAGCAAGTTGATTGTAAGGTCATTGTCCCCAGCGATGTTGCTTAGAGCTTGCGCAGCCTATATAATGCACTTTATGGGTGAGTAGTCTCATTATATCTACCTCTTCGATAACGTCAAGGTCAGTGTGCGCTAAACAACCGATTATCGCTCGAACGAGTTCATTTGAGTATAAATCTGAAATTTTAGAGTACGGAGCGCTGAAAACGTTCGTCGCTATCCAAAGGGTCTCGTGTAAAATAATAGTGCTGTGTGTCCATTGAGTTAAGAGGATGATCAAAGCTTGCTGAAGCCCACAAGATATAAATTCGTCAATTGGTATATTTTCGTCTTCGGAGATCTCATAACGCAGCTCTCGAACGACATTTTGAAGCAATCGCTCGTTTTTATCACGCAGCCCATCAAAGAGAGTTTGCGCTGTAATTTTCATCTTTTCTGCCAGCGAGAGCTCTTGCTTCTTGCTAATTACCTCCATATTTGGATCCATGTTCTCTTCTGCAATACTCGTACTTCTGTCAGGCTCTTTTCGACATAATTTTGCTCGTTTCGCGTTAAGAATCTTCTCAGTTTTGCTCCTTCGGATTTCATAAGCGTACTGCTCCTTTTTCTGCTTGATTACCATCGTGTCCAGCGTCAGGTCTTCCTTTTTTAGCTCCATTTCTGATTGATTTTCGCTTCTTTTCGCCACAATAAATTTTCAATATTCAAAATCCCGCGAGAATTTTCTTATAAAATTTAATGCGTCTCTTAAAAATTTTCTTGCCTGTATCGTTTTTTGTAACGCGAAGCCCATACGTTACAACAAGAGACGTAGGCTACTAAAGAGCAAAACCCCTAAACATATCCCTTGCCACTCACCATGCATTATCTAGCAGCTAGCCTTTTCCCCCACCAGCATCAGAGCTATTCTTTAGAAATTTAATGAACTCTCTTTAAAATCAGCACGAGCACCTTCTATAAGGTTTTTATTGGGGGGTTTTAAATATAGGAAAAGGCAATACAGCAAATAACAAATATGAAAAATTTGAATGATTTGATTAACAGGCGATATATCTTTAAATCACAAACAGTTTTTCATTTAATATTATATTACCGGTAAAATTTTTCAACAGCTAATAACATCATCATGGAGCAACCCATCAAAGCCGAGACCTTTCGACATCAACAAAGCTCATTCAGCCCATTTTACAAGCGCGGAATCGAGTCCGGGAGCATCCGCGGCGATCCTGACCGCGATCTCAACGAGAAAGTCGCGCAAGTCAAACAGATCTACGAAACACGAGTCACGAGTTTACAGGACAGCTTGAAGCAATTATTCGAGCTCGTTCAGAACGACCCACTCGTAAACACGATGAAACAGGATCCCTCTTCATTTGAGTTCGCGAACCAGCGGATCAAAGAGATCCTAGAGGATTTCTTAAACTCAGAGAGAGAATATGTCATCGAAAAGTTGTCCACCCAGTACTCATTGCTGAAAGCAGAGTACCAAAAAGTCCAAGCTGAGCTCGCCAAGGTACAATTACCATTGTTTTGGGGCTTTCTTACTTACCTTCGGTTAGATGGAGATCGCGTCGAGAGATAACTTCACCGAGTTAGAGAGAAAGTGCATTGAATTGGAAGAATCGTTGAAGAAAGAGCAGAAAGACAAGGAGTTCTATGCCAATGAGGTCGAGGTGCTGAGGCGAAAGAACAAGGAGCTGAGTGATAATTTCGACGAATTGCTGAAGAAAAAAGACGCGCAGCTGCTCCAGCGATCGGAAAGGGAAATCAACGAACTGCACATGATAAAGCAGAAAATGCTGCAGCTCGAAAACGAGGTGAATTATCGAGATAAGCAAATTTATGAGCTGACTGCGGAGAGAAACGAGTTGAAACTAACTGTTGAAACTGACAGTTTGATGCTTAGGAAATTAGAAAACGAGGCTGGCTTGTCAAAAAAGAACCTCGCTGAGGTCGAAAACCAAAACCACGAGCTGAAAAGCAAGGTGAAATCATACCATGAACAGATTTCTGATCTTAAGATGAGCATCAATGAGCTGCAAAACACTCGTCACAATTTGGAGGAATCCCTCGCGGCCAAAGACCATGAATATAAAAACGTAAAATTCGCCTTTGAAGAGTATATTTTAGCATTATATAGGCAATTGAAAGTGAGCATGAGACTGTCAAATCGAATTTCCTGCGTATGAAGGACAAATATAAGAATAAGATCGGTCAGTATAAGAATAAACTAGCTGACTTTAAAACCAAGATGGCTGAGAAGGAGCAATTGTTATACGAATCGCAGAGGAAAATCAGCGAGTTGAGCATTATTCAAGAGAAAAACGAGGAGCTTGTCAAGGTGAAGGTGGAAGATCTCAGAGATTTCTACGAAGAGAAGCTCTATCGCCAGGAGGAAGAGTCCCGTCGTCGTGAGGTAGCTTATATATCTCGAGTATTTTTATGTAATGAGAGATTTATAGAGGGATTTAGTCAATAAAAACGAGGACGAGATCCGCGAGCTTCAGTCCCAGTTCCAGAGGCTTCTCGATAGCAGGTTAACGACTTACAAAGAAGAGGCATTAGAGCAGATCGCTGCGCTGAAGAGGTCCGAAAAAGAGCTTCAAATGATGATAGAAGACAATTTGCATCGAGTTGAGCGCGACTATATTAAGCTGACGAGTCATGAAGAGAAGATGAAAGAACGACAGGCTTACATTGAAAATTTAAAAGCGGAGTTCAAGCAAAAGGAGAGCGACTGGAGGGAAGAATTGGCTAGCAAATTGAAATCGCAAGAGGAAATCAAGCTGAAGGAACTCGAGCTCGCAGAGATCGGCCACAAGATGATCGTCACTCAGCTAGAGAATCAAATCACTCAACTGAACAATGAGAAGAAAAAGTTAGAAAACGAGCTCAACGCGCTGAAAGAGAGCAGTCAAAACTTGCTCGTCAAAGCCCAAGAACTCGAGAGCCAAAATCGAAGAAACCTCGATTCGCTTGATGAAGCCAAGGAAAGGGAGAGTGAACTTAGAAAGATGTATGAGAATGAAAGCGCCAACAGAAAGGAGCTTGAAAAGGAGCTGCGAATGGCGAATAATGACATGAGGGAAATAAAGGATGTGCTAAACCAAACAAAACTGGGCCTTTCTGAACGCATTAGCGAAATGAAGGTCTTGGCCGAAGAGAATAAGAATCTCAGAGAGGAACTCGAAGGCAGAGACCATAGAGTGAGAGGCCTATTGAAAGAAATCGAAGATTTTAAAGCCGAGAGAACCACGACCGAGCTTCATCGCGCTGAGCTGGTGAGAAGTCTGAAGGACCAAAATGAGTCGCTCAGACGTGATAATAGAGAACTCAATCAGCAACTTCTTGACACGATAAAGACCGAAAGCGAGCGCTATGAACGCGAGGCTAGCGAGCATTTCGCGACGAAATCCGAGCTGAAGAACCTTGAGAGCAAACTACAAGAAAAGCGTCAAGAGCTAACAAACGCTGAGGCTCAGATTGAAAAAATCAAGGCCAATTTGCTAAAAACCGAATTTAGTTGCACTGAATTGAAGCAACAGCTTCACAAAGTCACAGCAGAAAGCCAATCGCTCAGCCAGGAGAAATCGGACCTGATTAAGCGATACGAAGAGCAGAGAGCTCGGGTAAAGGAGTTCAAGCAGCAATTACAAACGCTGATCATTGGAAGATTCAAAGGATTGAAAAGAGAGTTGAGCGATTTACGTGATAATTATAAAGCTCCAGCTGAAGAGCTACAGAACGAATTGTCATTCAAAATCGAGAGTCTGCATGCGATGCTCAAAGACCAGGTCTTGAGAAAAGAGCTGCAGATGCATGAGGTGCTGGATGTGGAGAAGGTCAAGTTGAATGAGAGCTACAATGAGAAACTTTCCACTATCAAAGCAAATTTCGAAAACGAACAAAACAGCCTCGTTGAATTGCTCCAACAGAAACTGAATGCTAAGGAGGGCGAGGTGTTTGAGCTGAGGAACGAAAATATCAAGCTGAAGCACAAAGCAGATATCAACGAGCAAGAGGCGGAGAAGCTCAGCGAGAAAGTCACCGAGTTAGAGGAGAAAACGCTTAGCTTGACCGGACAACTTGATCTTGTTGTAAAGGAGAGAGAAGCCATTAGAACGAAGTTGAGCCAGGTCGAAGCTCACTATGAGGAGGAAATCGAAGACATGAGCCACCAACTCAAACAAATTAAAGCTGAGAGCAGCAAGCAGCAATCCGATATGCAGAAAACGTATGAATCAGAAGTCAAGTCTCTCAAGGAAAACATCGAAAGTCTCAAAGATCAGCTAATGAAAACTATTTCGAAATACGAAGAGGATGCAAAAGCGGCTGGCGCTGCTTATAAAGAGGAATTGGCGCTTTTGAAAGCCAAGCATGACGAGAAAGTCGCCAAGTTAACTAAAGAACTTCAAGAAGTTGAGGCCTCGGACCGAGAAAGGTACCAAAAGGTGAAGCAGTTGCAGGAAACCATCGTGCAGTTGGAAAAGGAGAAAAATACTATCCGAATGAACTATGACATCAAGCTGGATGAATACGAAACCAAGCTCGAGGAACTCAAGTTCAAGATCCAGGTTGAAGGGGAAAATGCGCTTCAGCTCAAGTACGAGAAAGCTGGTGAGACTGAGTCACTGAATGGCTTGATTAGAAGCTTGCAGGAGGAACTCGCGCAGAGAAATGAGCGGATCAATGCGCTTGTCCATGAGAGAAATCGAGCGACGGATACGATCAGAGAGCTGGAGAGGGAGCTCGATAGAAGGGTGATTGAGAATGAGAGGCAGAAGAAAGAGATCACCGAGCGACAGTTTTACCAAGCGAAGGAGATAGAGAGCCTGCACCACCTGCTTTCGAAGTCTCTAAGAGGAAGCGTGAGTGCGAAAGCGAACGAAGGAGGCCATACAGAGCGGGGCGAGTATGAGCAGCTTTCTAGATCGCAGCAAGGACTGAAGAAGACTGAGAAATTTGCCGAAGGCAAGAGGAGCTCGAACAGAAGTCCGTTGAGGGAATATAGAACGAATCAGTCTCTGGAGGAGAGAGAAGAGCTTGAACAAGGGAAGACGAGGAAACCTTGGCATTAAACAGGGCGAAGGGCTTTCTGTATGTACTGTATATTTGAATTCAGCTTAATGATTAAATCTTTGAAGATCGGCATCAGATACATTTCAATGAATGCATGCATTTCAATTTGCAAAAAGTTTGTTTAATCTTAATTATATCAAGATGAGGAATGAGCAATTATGTCGACTTTAGCTTATCAAAAAAAAAAAGGGTCAGAGGCTTTCTCTTAATATAAAAGTTTATACTCTGAATCTCTATTATTATCTATCAAAATAATATTTTAAACTCTTGAGTAGGCGAATCAGGATCCCAGTAATCGTTCTCTGGAACGGGTTGCTTTTTTTGCGATCTTTGATAGTTAGAAGGACAAAAGAGTCGATAAAGCAAGCAAAATCAGCATTGGATTGTCGTTAGCGACTCCGATCTCAGTTACAGGGGTTCTTAATTTATCCGCCCCTCTTTATTTTACCGCCATTTTAAAATGGTTCTCCAAGGAGTATTCTGCACTTGAAAGTTATCAATTGAGTGAAAATAATGTAGTTTTGCTAAAGAAACACCTAGGTCCTATCATCACGCCTTAGAGTAGAGTGAGCTCTCAACTAAATTACACTATAGAATAAGAATCAATACAACATCTATTCCATTTGTTATTTGAAAGCTTTGTAATGGTTTGGGTAAAAATTCTTGAATAGGTAACTCTTCCACCTCCCAGATTCGCTCTAATCATTTCCAAAGCAAACGACGGAAAACTGAAGCGACTCTTTTAATTATCTACTGCAAGCTCTATCAATGTTCGAAAAACAACTAATCAGAGCTCTTGCGAAGAGGCGAGCCTTCTCGAAACTCAAATTTAAGTTTTCAAAGCCAATTATTTGAAGTCTATCACTTCAGTACGCATCAAAATTATAATTATCTTTCATTCGATTCTACAACTTCTTCTTCAACGTAATTTGCATCTATGCCTGAGAATATTGCAGAACACAGCGCTTCCATATCAAACCCAAAAAGCAGGCTCATTGTAAAACAAGTAAAAATTATCTTGCTATCTTTCCAGAAAAAAACTCGAGAAACGACTTTTAAAAAAAAAAAAGGTCTCAATTATTCCAATTTATCAAAGACAATCGGCTCAAAATCAAATCCGTAAAACTTATTTTACGACGAGCAACATTCGTTCTTCCCATTAAGCACCTCCTCTCAGACCTTCCTTTCTTAGCGCTTTCTTCAGTTCTAATTAAATAGGTCTCTTCTTATTAGTATTACAATAAATCTAATTTCATACAACTACTCTAACTTCTAAAAAATCCCTTCTACACTCACTACCAAGCTCATCAACGCGTATTTCAACGTGCAAGGCCTGGAAATGAGAGCAGGACTATCAAATCATGAGCACGAAATTCTGTTAAATCTTTGTTACGTTGAGCGGTTCTTAGAATGAAATTCGTGTTCTTTGGGAATCGAATATTTTGTTAGAGACCATTGGTTGCAAAAGATTTTGAAGGTATTATTACCGAATTAATATTTTAAAAATACTTTCTTCTGTAAGAACAGTATCTTTGAGTTCGATTCATAATATACTTAAAACTGGTTCACTGGCTCTATGATTTGAAATTTAGCAAACGTGTCAGTTGAGAAATCTCTATATAAACCCCCATCGCAGACTTGGAATTAAAGTGGTAATAAATAAAATAGCAATTGTTTAATTGCTGCTAATGAAGAAACTACTTACTTCTCAGGGAGTCGCGGACTCAGACCACGAAGATATCAGCACTGATGACTCCTCAATTCGTAGCTCTTTCCAAGACTCCGAGTCTCCTGAGGAAAACATTTCGATTCTCATCAGCGAGAGTAAATTCGCCAAGGAATCGGAACTTACTGTGTCTGAAATCGATGATACTGCGTCTGAGGAAAAGTCTCTCGGCCGGTCTAACGATGCTGAGGCCGAATTGCTAATGAGAAGGAAGGAGGAGCTCTTCAGGACGGACTATATACATAAACTTACACATATGAAATCAACACAAGCGAAACCTAGGAGCAAACCTCATCAGACGATTGTTATTTTCGATTGGGACGACACGCTGTTTCCTACGAGCTTCTTGAGCGCTGTAGGGTTCGAGAAGGTCCGGAGTGAGGCGCGGATTCAGGATGCGTTGAGCAGAATCGACAAGCGCGTGAGCAGGCTGCTTCAGAAGGCTCTACGAGTCGGGAGAACCTGCATCGTGACGAATGCGATGAAAAACTGGGTTGAAACCAGCAGTGCGACGTATCTGCCCCTCACGTACGGACTCCTCAGAAGGAACAAGATTTCCGTTGTTTCTGCGAGAGCACAGTACGAGAAGAGCTACCCTAACGACCCGAAGAGGTGGAAACAAGAGGCTTTCCTAGACATTAAGGAAAGCTTGGAAAATTCAGTTTTTACAAATATTATTTGTGTTGGAGACAGCACGGTAGAACTGGAGGCAGCACAGTACTTAAGCAAGGTGTTAGACCAAGCGATTCTCAAGACGATCAAGATGAAGGAGGGACCTACGTTGGAAGAGCTGTCAAAGCAACACGAGACAGTCTTGGAGAAGTTTGACCAAATCTACTTGACCTTAAAAAACCTCGCGATCAAGGTCGAGAGGAAGAATTAAGCAATCGAAAGGACTGAAATCTTCTGCTTTCTGCTCCTTTTGGAGCTTAAAGGTCACAAACCTCAATCGAAAATTTTAAAAAAAATCTTTTTTATCTCAAGATGAACTTTGTGAAGGCTGGCTCTTGAAGGGAGTGGGAGGCAGAGGGTTTATAAGAAGAAAAAACAAACAAAATGAATTATGATCAACGATACGAAGATCATTAATATATAACTAAAGATATATAATTAGCTCATTAAATTTAAGCAATAACTCGTTAATAGAAAGTTACCAATACTTTATTCCAAAGAATTCTCCGTATTGCCTAGTTATTCTTGACGTCAATACTGCAATTTAATCGGTTTTTCTTATCAAAGGGAAAAACTTACTTTATAAATTGTTTTCTCTCAAAGCTATAATGAATTTATTTATTTAATGAGAATTATCAGGGCTGACTAGAATGGACTTCTTATGAAAGAAAGCATATCTAACTCTTTGAAATCCAACTCCGCTAAGAACTAACCTAATATTGCTGAAAATGGTGACCAGAAAATTTATGAGACACCAAGGATTAGATTTTTTAATGAAAATTGCAAGGTGTGGTTTCTTTTTGTTGTTTAGTGAAGGTTAGACTTTTTAATTTTTCTGACCATGATTTGGTTATAAGCTTGAACCTGTAGAGTAATTAACAACCAAGCACTGAGAAAAAAGAAAGAAAATGAATAAATAATAGGAGAATCAAAATATCTGTATCTGATTTCAGCCCTCAAATTTGAAGAAATTCATCTCACAAATTTCCAAACCGAAGAATCCAAAAATGACCGAAGAGCATGACTTTCACAATGAAATTCTATCGATGTTCTAAAAAAAAAAAAGCAAAATAAACCACCAATTTGTTGAAGATATTTATTTGAATCCTCATGGATATTTGGCCTATTAAAATTCTGGATTTGATTTTCATTTTTTTTTTCAATTTGTAATTTAATAGAAATATAATTTGAAAATTTGAAAATTTGAAAATTTGCAGCTTGTATATAGCTGTTTACTTATAAGTAATTCTGAAAGAAAGATTCTATTGAGCCTTTTCAAAAGTGGGAATGCAAAATGGGTAAAGCGTAATGAAAAGAATCCAATATGATAAAGTATTGGTAAAATAAATTTCAGCTCCTTACAAAGTTAAAAATTGTTTTAGTAATCAATTGGAAATATATCTACAGGTAATCGGTTTCAAAACTCATTGTATTAAAAGTTTTTTCTCACGAAGTAGCTCTTTCATATCAGCTATCTCGAAGAGTTTGAACTAACCAATTAAGACGATAAATAATTGCTGCTTTATCGGAAATAACCAATCTATTATTCGACTATACAAAAGCGGTTTACTATGATATAAGACACAACTCAATACCAATCATAAAAACAGCACCCTTTACTACAATTCAAGAAAATACTGTTATATCAGTACCATTCGGCACTTCTAAAGGTTATAGGAAGTACTTTTTATTATTTAGCACCAAATTAAAACGTGAGTCTTGTATTCGATTCAGGAACTACTATCCCCTACTACCAATGATTTCTAAAAAATTTTTCAAACTTTTTCAGCCTCATGTAAGCTCTTTTTTCTCTATACTTGACCAGGCTTCCACAACTATGTATCTGACACCCAAATAAAAGCTTTCCACTATCATTGACATCCGTAATTTAGTTTGAAAATCATTTAAACTGTATCTATTTATCAATGTACCTCATGATGCGAATCGAACATTTTAAACGACAATATTGCGAATCAAACACTAAAAAAGATGACAGTGGAATTCTGCGTACCCAAATTCCCTTAACCCACAACGCTCTTACTATGACACATAATTAGGACTCTAAAACAGGACTTTTTTGCGCCGGAGAAGCTACCCTCGCCATTTTGCCAGTCGTGCTGTTTTGCGTCCTCGGTTATCAATCATACCAAAATGCACAGAGGATCACAGCATATCAAACCAGCAATTTTACTCTGCGACACACCTCCAAACTGATTCTTTCACTCGCTCTCGTCGTAGTTTCATTGAGTAAACCATTCAGCGCTTCGCAACTAACTCATTCTTTCAGCTTTCGCGGTCGTCTATCCAATTCGAAACAGTACTTTTGCCCTTGAGACTGAATTGGTAAATATAACTGATTCTTCACCCAACTAATCGATGAAATTTCAAGATTTGGATCCTGGACACCATTATTTGGCTGATAAACTTGTACTTATTGCGGGTTGAATATAAAAAAATTGGAAGCACGTCGTCTTATCTCAGATTCGCATGGATAGCGGCACTTCTCTGTCATGCTTTTCTCGTCGTGATGAACGACATTAAAGCGGTAGAACCTTTTCCTCTCTCTTGACTCAATAACTTTCATGGGAATTAGCATGAAGACTCAACATTCACAGATTTTGACTTGGAAATAATCTGGTTCTTATATTTAGCCCTAGTCGCCGTTCTGGGTATCTAGCCTGCCCTAATCTCTTCTCATAATATATCTTTTTTATTAGTCATCGTCGGCTACGTCTTCGCAGAGGATTTCACGCATGATCCTCTAAATGATTCCTTCACAGCTTTCGCTCAAGGAGAAAGCACCGTCAAATTCGACGAGCAATCACTGCTTCTTCTGCATAGTGCCAAGCGCGCTTCTATTTCATCATCATCAGAGGTCGTGAACGCCGCCACCACCACGAACATCCTGCCGAAAAACGTCGAAAAAGCACATGATAACTCGCCAAAGAAGCAAAAAGCTATTGATATTCCTGCCGAAAAGCCTCAAGAAGAATTCAAGATGGCACAAGCCGAAGAACCTAAAGGTCCGAAGAAAGGCACAGGAGAATATTTCAAAGAGAATCTAAGCCAGATGGAGAAAATAGAGGTTTCTGGCTGGGAGACCATGCTTCGTGGAGAGAGAAATACAATTGTAAGACCCTCGCCGATGGTGATTATTCATTAAAAATCGCTGATTGTAGATGTACGTTATCGAATTCGATATCAATCGACAAAAGTTCACCGCGAAGAGGAGCTTCTCCGAATTCGGCTTTTTCATGGCAGAGGTACTAGCCCCTAATTTCTTACGAATTGCTTGACGTGCTGTGTTTACCTTTTTCAGATGGCAAAGAAATATCCTGCGATCAACTTCCCAGAGAGGCCTGTGAGAACGAAGTAATAAAAAAGAGTTACCAAGAAATAAGGCATTAATAAATATCACATTAGTATGGACGAGGACGAAAAAGAACTGAAAGAACGCGCGGCTATCTTCGATAAATTCTTGAATATTTGCTTGAAAAACGAGCTGTTTACCGCCCGTTTCGCCCAGTTCTTGTCTCCGCAATCCGAGGTTCCAATTTTTGGAAAAGTAATAAGAGTTCGTCCTCAAAGCGATGTGTTAATTCATTGTTCAGGCGCCGAGAAAACCAAAAAAACCTGTACAAGTTGATAAGGAAGATAGGGATCTCTCTTCCAAGGATGACGCTGAAGTTTCCTTCTACGCCGAGTCGGAGGCTTCCTCATATCAAAGTACCCATAACAGAGCGTAAGGGAGAGCTATTCCTATCTAATGATGATATATTTCATTTTAGGAACACTCTTCTGGGTGATAGTATCATTCCAGACTATGCTGCAACAGAACGTAAGCAGATCATGCCAACGAAGAAAGAAAGCAAAAAGAAAGATGAGAAATTCTATACGGTTGAGGCTCTTGCCGCATTTTTCCAAGGCGCGAAAAAAGACACTGTAACTTTGTCACTTAGTCAAGTGTGTCTCATTATTCTTTTGGGGTTAGTACTACAAATTCAGGATCAAGGAAGGCGTCTCAGGCGATATAACCGAAATTTCCAAGAGATATTCAGAGTTCAAATTGCTTGACGAAAACGTAATTTATATAAACTCAGCATTCTCATATTCCTCTCTGCTTAGTTGAGAGAATTCTACAAAAAAGATGCCGTGAGTCTTCCAGCCCTCCCATACCGAGGCCACTTGAGTTTCATGATTTCAAAGAGAGACACTCGAGTCATTGAGTACCGTAAAGTCGCGCTGAAGACATATCTGCAAACCCTCCTTAACGACAAAATCATCCAAGGAAACCAGATCTTGAAAAATTTTATAAGTTCGTGATTTGCTTGCTTGATTTACCAAGCATATTTATCGTAATAGAGTCGCCAGTTATCTTATAACGCTTTTCACAAATGAATTAAATTGAGAATAGATAACAATATTCCATTCATCTTACAAATCTGATACCTGCTCCGTAATCCTGTAGCCTTCGGAGAACAACCCATAAAAATTAGAAAAACCTTTCTTCGATAAAGAAATTCAAAGATCTTATTTAATAGATTGCTCAATTAGATAATATTTCCTCGGGTTCTCAAGCAAACCCTGGCTGTTTAAGGAATTTATTGTTTCGACCAATTTGTCGGATAAAATTATGTGATACTGAAAAAGATAGGCTTGAAATTTCAAAAACTAATGTTGTGAAACAGAGATGCTTAATATTTCACTCAGGTTAATTAGAAATTATTAATTAGGAAAGATAAAGCTACAAGGGACAACTTGTATTAAACATGCCAATCATTGAAACCAAAGCCAGACTGTGGTTCGATACCGAAGAAGAGAGAGTCGCCTTTCTTCCGATTTCTTAGTCTTAATCGCATTGACGCACTTAGGCCGCATATGATGACAAAATGATCGCAAATATCGAATTGAAGTCCTTGGACTTCGATGACGAGAACTTCTCCCCTGTCTTCAGCAGAGCCACCCAAGAAACGTTTTTAGAACCCAGCCAGAGATACAAGATGGACGTTTCTGAGGTAACTGTCCCAGGTTTAGTGTCTTAGGCCACAACACTCAACGTAGGTCCTCAAACCAGCCAAGGGTCTCACTTTCGATCAATTCCTCGATAGATACGTCGCTGTTAAACCAAACCACACCTTCTGGAGAGAATTCACATGGGAGAAATTCTTCTCCGGATTCGGAGTTGGCTACGTGCTCTTGAGAGAGGTAATTATCTTTTTAACGCACTATCTACGCATCTCTCGCTGAAATTGCCTTTGTTTGTTGTTTTTTTGGGGGTACTTACTTGCAAAACTAGCTTCCTCTCCGCAATTTCTACGCAAGAGTCTTGGTTATGTACATTTTCGCAGCCAAATTCCTTGACCACATGAAGAGTCCTTTCCCATCCCTCTTGATCCCACAAGGACAAGTCCTCGGTGCTAAGGACAGATGGCATCAGTAAGAAAACCTCCAATTGATAGATTCCTTATAAAATTCTTCAACAAACTAAAGCTGGGACGTCAGATGCTACGATATCGCTTGGAGAGCCACCAAGTTCCTTGAATTGCCATCTGTTGGCAACAAGTAACGTTTATTTTTTCGAAACCAGAAGCTTACAATCATCGCTCTCAGGGTCCCTGAATCAAAGATCTGGTACGGAAAGCAACCAGGCCACATGCTCCACAGTGACATGAAATGGGCTGGCCATTTGTACGGCCACGCTTTCAGAAGCACCGTCGAGGCTTACTGGGTAAATCGCGCTTTATTGTTTCATTTCCTCATCTTTTTTTTTTCAGGATGGTACCATGAACATGCCAATCCACAGACTCGCCGATCCAAAGCACAAGGATTCTTACATGTTGAGATACCACTAAACCTGATAGAGGAGCTGAGGATAGGTGCTAGGAGAGATTTAAAACGAACAATTTCGGTTGCATCTATATTTTTCTCATGGGTGAAAAAACTTATTGCTGAGATATTTTAGTAGAACAACTTGCAATAATGCAACAACCTTTATTCAGCATTGATAGACTAGATCCCTCAAGCCTATAAACAAACAAAGGCAAACAACACTCGGGGTTTTTTTTAAATAAGAGAATTCGCAATAAAATAAATATAACTCAATTTTGATGAGTTATTTTGCTCTAACAATAAAAAAATTAATTATTGTAATAATAAGAATACGCAAAGGGTGACAGCTTCCTCATGATAAAGTAACATACGTCTAATGGATAGTATCATATTAAGGTATGAATTAGAGAAGAGCTTGAAAATCTGCAGAAACTACTGGACAAATTCGAGAAGGAAGTGGTTGCTTTTAGGAAAGATAATGGTTTTGAGCAGAAGAGCACCTTTCATAAGAAGTCAATGAAGGTGAATTCCTGATATATATTCGCAGAGATGAAAATGATATTCCGTTCTAGATGCTTGATATGTATGACCTCGCAACGCAGGAGCTCAGTAATTACCTATATCTCCGAGAGCATTGGGAGATTCAAGCGGTGACTGACAAGCTTGTTCGAGGCTACAAACAGCTGTTCAACTCACTGTTGAAATTCTCGCTAAAGCAGCTCGATCTTAAAAATAGTGCAGGAAAGACCCACGTCACATCAAATGGCCTCTCCAGTAATTATTAAATCGAGTTTTTTTCACAGGGCTTACGAAATACAACAACTAGACGAATCGAAAAACCGTCCACCAGCGATTCTCAACTTCCCAACCAACGGCATTCGGTCTCCCACAAGGCCCTTAAAAAAGTCTCAGCAACCGTCACTAATCGACATTGAAGAGAATGCTAACGCGGTGAGGCCCAGGAAGGCTTCGGCGAGTATTGGAGAGCTTGATAAGGCTAAGAGCCCGCAGGGCTATTTCGCCAGAAATGTTCCTAAAAATGTGAGAAGTTATCACGATCTTGATGACGAGAAAAAGCTTGATGCGAACGAACTAGCATTAGATGTCTCTCTAAGAGTAGAGGATGAGGAGGACATCGCAAATATGAATTTGGAAAGCGAGCGCACGAAAAGAGACATTGACAGAGCGTTAAAGTCAATGCGCGAGGTGCTAACTAAAGCGAAAGCTTCGGGAACCTCAGTGCCTTTGAAGGAAGTGCTTGAGGCGTTTTCGCATTCGAAAGAGTTTCAGAGGGGATTGTTGCAGTTCCAGCGTCAAATCGATGGCACCGAGCCCGGTGATCTTACGATAAACGAACTGAATGATCAATTGTTAAGTATTTACGAAAGAACCCAAAGAAAAACCGCTAAGAAAGTGCTCACGTTCGTTGGGAAGCAGGAATCTCCCATAAAAACGATCCCAAAACCCCCTTGTTATGACATAGGGACTGATGTAACATAATTTTCTTCGAAATCATCGAGCTAATTTATCCTCTTCAGCCCGATTATGAACTAATAGAAAAAGAAACTAATGAAATCTTGGAAATCAAAGGCAAGGAACATAAAGCGGTAATAGCGAGCAAAGATGCCGAAATTCAAAAATGGAAAGAAAAATACCAGGAAGAGCATTACAATTTCTCAGAGTTGAAGACTGAAGTGCTACAACTCCGTGTTCAGGTCGCTAGTCTCGAAATGGAAAAGAATTTATTAGCCAATCAGCTAAGAGATGCAAGGACAAATATAAATGGATTTATTGAAAAATTATCAAGGAAAAAATTTAAGTTGAAACAGTTGAAAGCTCAATTGAACGGTCAAGGAGCATCAAACGGCACGAAACTTGACACTTTGTCTGCGACAAACAGGTAATTTGTGTCAATAGTGGTTAAGAGAGTAATTTAATTGGACTGAATAGTGAGTTAGTGCGAAAGAACTCTGAGTTCAGGGTCCGTGTAGAGGAGTTAACCAAAGAAAACAACGAGCTTAGGTCCCAGAACGAGGAGCTTCAAGGGAAAAAAGCGTATTTAGAACAGATGGTCGAGCGATTCGAGGGCGAAAATGAGATATTTTACCAGAGGATCGAGAAACTCGAAGGTGATAAGAAGGGGTTGGCGGATTCTATTACCAAGGAGCGAGTCCTCAGAAGCAGGCAGATAATCCTTGAGACAAGAGTAGATGAAACGAAGATAAAATTCCATCGGGAGAAAGATCGTGCTGACCTATTATCGAATATAGTTGATGAAAACGTGAAACTGCTTTCTGCTCGAGGCTCACGAATAGGGCTGTCCGTTGCGAGTCTGAACAGTATTACAGACGAGAAAGGGGGCAGACTACTCACACCAGACCACAACCAAGGCCGCAACCAAAGGATATCTATCCTAATTCCAAATAGCGTGCGGAAGGAGCTTAATACATCATTAGCTGACTCCAAACAGGACTCAATCTTCGAATCGAAGAAGGATGAGTCTTTTCACACTGACTCGCTATCTTCCAGAGAAGAAGACCGTGAGCTGAAGCTCCAAGAGCCAGAAAAAAGCCTAGGATCCATCAGTATCGCCAGAAGGACGGATTCTGACATGTTCAATGCTTCAAAAGAGATCCTGGACCAACAGAATGTGGAAGATAACCAAATGACCCCAAGCAATAAGAAAAGCGCTTCGATTCAGAGGGCCCCTTCATCGAAACAGAGCCAACGCAGCCCTCTGCTTATCCAAAGCCAACTCGTCTTATCTCCAGAGCCTGAGCTCGAGGAGCTCAAGCAAATAACCACTACTGTTCCAGTGGGAGAAAAATCACAGGGAAAAACAGTTGAAGTGCAAAAAAACCCTGTGGCTCCAAATAATGGGAGGGTGAGTCGGCCGAAAATCGACAAAATCGACAAGGAAACACAGACAATTCAAGAAGTTAAGGAAGTTAAAGAATTTAAGAAGCAGCGTTTAAGTATAGAAACGTCGCCGGTCTTAAATACACAAAGTTCATACGAAATGTATGACACGAACTCAACAGCAAAGTCGATCCATCCGGCTAACTCGATTAGTTCGTTAGCAGACACTATACGAAATCTCAGAGAGCAAGGAGTCACGCTTCAACAAATTATGGAATTATATCAGCAGAAAACAAATGCTTCACGTTCATCAAGCAAAGTAAGTCACCAGCGGTATCCGTCACATCAAAAAGGGGTTTCTAGTGTCTTTGAATACATGCGCACGCCAGGCAATGAATACGGGCAACCAGTGCAACCAGAGAGTGCAAGAGAGCTCAACCAGACGAGGAATTTGTTCAAAAGTATCAAGGCTTCTGAAGAGAATATAATAGCCACTGAGAGGAACGTTTCAAGGGGAACCACTGCATTCAATACGGAGTCATTGTCGTCGAGAGGCAAAGGCAAAGAGTTTAAGCCAAAAAGGAGATTGCACTCAATAGATCCTGCAGCAGTTACGCTGACTGATTGGTCAGTGGAGCGATCGGCAACCCACAGGCAACAGCTAACGACACCTAGTGTGGGGAGCTCTGAGGAGCTTCTTAGAAGGACCTATAATCAGCTTTCGAGGGAAAAGATGGATCCGAAGGTCAGTCCCATTAAAAAAGACATAAACTTGGCATTGATGTATGATTTGATGAAGCAGCGAGTGGCGTTGAACCCGTCGCTGAAAAATACGTTTAAGACAACTGTGCAACAGAGAAGTAAAGCGGCTGGGAAGAGTTTTGAGCCAAATAAATTCGAAATTGATTTTGAAGATTTTAAGGAGTATTATGAGACTCTTGAACGTGTACATAAGAAATGTGGCGATAATTGTCCGCACTTGAGGAGATTTTATGAAAAAATTGGATATTGGCCTTACTTGGAAGAGCGATCGACCCTACCGTTGCCGAGGACTGATATTGACAAGTTGCCAAGGATCATTCGAAAGGTTTACTTGAAATGATCTCAGCCAAAACAATTCACTAAGTGTATCGGATACTGGAATAACAGAGAATGAATATTCTTTTCAAATGCGGTCAAACATGTTATTTTTAAATAATCTAAGGATTATTTGCTCCAATTGTCGCTTAGTAAATGAATTTTTTAGAAGTTTATTATATATTTCTAATATATTTGAGAAGTACAAACTGACAAAAAAAGTTCGATTTGGAAATCTGATGGATATTTTATTAAAATCATTTGTCGTTGGGAAACATCTAAAAGTTCTTTGGTTATAGGGTCCAAAAATGTTAGTTTGACCTATTCGTTGAGATTGCTCGATTTATCAAGTAATAAAACGATTGCTTTTTGTTAAAACAATTCTTACAAGGCGTGTACAAATAATGCTATTATATAAAAGCCAGCTGCTTTTACGATTTTTTTCTGCTGTAATTTATTATCAAAAGCATTACCACTACAATGCTTTATGTTATTACTGATAATTCTCTCTTGCCATGCATCTCCATCGATGCCGCCAGTAGGTGTTTCTTAACATTTTTACACACAATTCACAAATTTTTCCGACAAATTTGATCTCATTCTAAACCTTCTTATAATTCAGAAGAATTAATTATTCAAATAAATAAATTGTGAAAAATCAAATTTCGAAGGAAAGGACTCTCTGAACTCAAAAACCCCTCTAATTGCATGAACTCTCAGAAGCCTGTCGTCAAGGGTCCCTTGAAGTTCAAAGGGAACGTGACATCAAAGGACGTTATCAAGAAAATCAACGCTAGCAATAAAAAATTGGCTAAAATTACCGACGACGAGGAGACTAAAAAGCCAGAAGATTCTTACGAAGAGCCAAAACCATACAAAGTGGTTAAAATCGACAACGACAAGTCGACTCTCGTTGACGCTTACGGCAATAGACAAACCGAATACGAGAAGAAGGTTGCTTTGGTTAGAGAAAAGAGACTCAATGACCGTATCAAAAAGGAAATCGGAACAAGCTTCAGGTACGCTATCATCCCTTTCTTTCCGCAACATGAGCTCATTAATCCTTATTTCATAGGGCGAAGATGGAGAATTTCAACAAAAATCTTAATAAGATCCCAGAGCATTACGATATTCCCAAAGTTGGTCCTGGTTAATGTTTAATAGCTCTTTTTACTTCATCCCTTTCATATGGTTCGTGTTATTTGCTTCATAGTATTACTTTTTGTTTCTTTGAATATGAGAAGTCATTCAAACACTTAAGCTAGTCTCGCGTTATAGAATAGTGATACCAGAAAAAACTTAAAAGTATTAGATATTGAATTAATTCATTGGCTTTCTGCAATGGAACGTCTCATGCAAAGCGTTAAGGCTATGATACCAAAGTCTCTCCTTGAGGACGAGAAAGTAAACTCTACCTATTGGCACACCAGACTCTGAGTTTCATCTAGAAAGAAGCACTTCCGCAAAATAATTCTGAAAATCCGCTGGAGAAACACCCAGAGTCTCAAGAAGAGCAAATCCATGAGAGGTAACAACACTTAAACTTGTCGGGCTAAGCCTTTTGCTAGTACTTTGAAAAATATCGAGCGAACTCCTGACGGAGATATGACGCATTCTCTAAAAAAACTAGGGTAGGCTATCTCTCCAGTGATTTGTGTGAATTAACCATGGATAGAGTCAATTTGTATTATCATTTTGAGGGGAAATCATACACATTCAACAAGAAATCCCCAACGTATTATTTGGGCGTGCAATATTCTCCTTCAGATAGTGAAAGCTTCGAAAAAGCGCTGCAGTCGACGTTGTACTTTTCATATCGAGACAATTTTCCTCCGCTGACTACGATAAAAGACCCGCGTTTTGCATTCAAATCGGATAGAGGATGGGGCTGCATGCTGAGATCGGGGCAGATGATGTTGGCTGAGGCAGTGAAGCGGAATTTTTTTACGGCGGGTGGAGTGTTTCAGACGGCGGCAGCGAATGAGAATTTGAATAAGATCGTTGAGTACTTCCTAGATACAGATGAAAACCCAAAGACTTCGCCTTTTTCTATTCATAATATTTCAGACATGGCGTTTAAGATTGGGAAGAGGAGACCAGGGGAGTGGTACACCGCCACCGATATATTCAGGGTGCTTAGCGCCTTAATAGATAAATATGAGTGCAATCTGCCGGAATTGAATTTGAGAGTTGTATTATTTGTGGGCGGCACTATCTATGAGGACCAAGTCCTCGAGGCGGCCCTGAGACGCCGGGCTGACCCAATGAAGCCAGAAGTGATGAGTCCAGAGAAAAAGCCGATGGAGAGCGAAGAGGCAAAGAAGGGCGTGAATCATGAAGCAAATAGTAAACCTGTGGAGGAAAAGCAGGCGAACGGTGATGAGGAAGTTAAGAATGAAGGTCATGGAGAGACCAATAGTGCTGGGTATATATATTATCCTGCTTCATTGAGTAACCAATAGGGAATAGGTCTGAGAAGCCTGAGACTAAAGAGTGGGAAGCGGCTGTTCTAGTCGTGGTGTTAACGAAAACTGGACTTGACGAACACAATGAAGAGTATTTAAACGCAGTAAAGGATCTGCTGACATACAGGCAGTCTATTGGACTCTTATGTAACTACTTACCTTCGAAAACAAGCAACTAAATCTTTCCTCTATCATAGCCGGAAAGAGAAGCAGTGCCTACTATGTTGTCGGACGAAACGAAGACAATCTTTTGTTTTTCGACCCCCATTATGTGCAGGTAAACCCTAAATTCCTACCCCTTAGCTAGGATTATGGTTTGATAGCGAGCACCAAAGAACAGAGACGAAATCGATTCCATGATGAATACTTATTTACAGAAGAAATGCTATATGATGAAGCTGAAAGACATGGCGACCTCTGTTGGATTTGGGTTCTACTTTGAAAACAATACATCCTATCAAGAATTCAAAGAGCGACTCCTCGCCTCGAAGGACAAAGACCCCAATTTCCTGCTTGGGTTCGAAGAGAAAAGTCCTCCTGAACCAGAGATAAACGAAGGGGATGTAATCGAATCTCGCGATGAGGCTTTATTCTGTGAGGACGGTTTCGAAATTATGGGCTAGAAAGGACCAAATATTCGCGTTTTTTAAAGCCTTTCGGGATATTATTGCATAGAGATAATTAACACTACCAAAAATTATTTGAATTTAGTGATTACGTTGTTTGCAGGCAGGAACTACTAGTATATACTCCACATCTTCAACCTTCTCTATGTATATAACCGATGCGGGTGTATATAACCAAATGCGAGTGTATATATCGTATCCTAAATTAAAACAACCAATTATAGCGCGCGGAACTCCGGGGTAAATCAGAATCAAAAAATTTTTATCACCAGAAAGAAAAAGAGAATTAGCTTCGATTGTCTAAGATGATCAATTTCGACTTGAATGCTTTGAAGAGGCAAGAAGACTCGAATGAGGAAGACAGCGGAGACGAGAACAAACTGGGATTGACCGAGGGTATTTAGAGATATGCGCCATGATTCTAAAAGATAATCCGATAAATTTTACATATAGAGGTGATCAAGCATCACTCCGACGACGAACAGGAGGATCGCTCAAAGAGATACAAAGAAGATGCATCGAAGCACAGATATAAAAAGGAAGCCGATGACCATGGCAAGGACCAAGGCTCGAAACAAAAGAAAGGATATACTGTTGTGTATAAGAAGAAAGACCAGGAGCCATACCTCTATGAAAACGAGGAAAAGCCTTACGTTAGTGACGATGAAAAGGAAGATAAGGGAACCGAGCATAAAGAGAAGGGAGGCAAAATGGCATCAGATAATAAAGAAAAAGAGGTGAGTTGAACGCTGTATGTGTAATTAATGCGGTGATAGAGCGACCCGACGTATATTCCGAGAGGGGCTTTCTATCAGCATGATACCCGAGGCGATGATGAAGAGAATGAAGAGACCAGAAGAAGAAGAGATAATGACAGACTGTAATCGTTCTTATTGGCGGTTAAGTGCTAATAGCGTTCTTTTCAAGGTCGAAAAAGAAATGGGGACATGATAAATATGAGAAGGAGTATATTTCAAAAGACAAAAGTATTTCCTCGTGTTAATGGAAAGTTCGTGAATAAAATTGTTTTTAGATGTTAAAGGAGCGAAGAAAGGCCCGGTGGTGCAGTATGTTCCTAAGAGTAAGGATTGCAGTAGTTCCTTTATTGAGAGAGATGATTAGCTGAAGGTGCAGAAGGAGTAGGTGCAAACAATAACGAGGGGAAAGCTGCGTATCAACAGAGAGACACTAAAAACGGAGATTACAAAAATTCAAGGCATCAAGGATACCACCAGAAATATTCAAAACCAAAAGTCCATTTTGTAGCAGAGATAGGTGCTTATCTTTGAAATTTTGCAGGAAAACACGCATTTTGAGGGTAAAGATAAAGAAAAAGATGCTTATTATTCCAAGAAGAAAGGAGTTGTCGTTGAGTACGTCGCAAAGTAAAGCATTTGATTATGAAGCGAACTTACTTTAATTGTGTTAGGGCTCCTGAAAAGAAAAAGTAATTGAACTTTCCTATTTTGGTCAGTAACAAAATATGAAAGACTTGCGATAAAATCGGAAAAATTTGTTCCACCCGAAGGCACATTCTAAGATTTAATCTGAAAGTGAGCGCATTAACAAAGCGCATATGAAGCAGCGTTATTATCACGAGCGATAACGTTGGCTTTTGCAATGAAATGCTCATTTAATCAGCGGTACCCAAGAAAATGAAGGTGAATTGGTTTCTTTCTCCTCTCTCTCTAACTGAGGTACGCCTTTAGGGACTGGCAGAGTAATCGTGAAGAAAGGCCAGGCGAGCGATTCTCACTGAGAGCAACCACGCTTTTAATTTTATTATGTAAGACTCCGATTAGTCTCCAAAAATGGTGTTTGTTATTTTTGAATGGCGAGAACAACCCAGGAGCAATGCTTCTGGCTGTAGCATCATCAATTTGTTCGTAATAATAGTTATTGGTGAGAATCTCAAATTTGTAGTGACCCTATGCATATTGCAGTTTGAAAAGATTAAAAAAGCCTTGTACGGTACCACTAAAAAATCGCCTTAATGGAAATGTCTTAGATAACCGATTAATTGCACAATTGAGAATCCGTTCAACAGCAATGAATGAAATTAACCCATTTCTCTATTAAATAAACGAGCTTCGAGGCTCCTTTATCGTTAATCATTTAATATCATCTTGCCATATCTGCTAATGGATCAAAAATCTTCACTATTGTTTCATTGGATGGATTGTAGCAGTGAGCAACAAGAATTGTTTGAAACTTTTACAAATTCTGTGGAGAGCCCCCCATTTCTATCAAATCCCATTTAAAAAGATCTGATTTGCTGATTTATCTATTTGAACACACTATTTATCAAACCAAATCAGATTCTTAATAAAGCAATAAATTATTTCTTTGCAAGCAATCTAAAATCAGAATAAATGAAATACATCGCTGCCTACTTGCTCCTCGCCCTCGCTGGCAAAGAACAGCCAAGTACTCCGCATTGTTCTAAGCGCTTTTCTAAGCCTGTTTATAGCCGCCCAAGAAATTGAAGGTGTCCTCTCAAGCGTCGGTGCCAATGTTGACAAGGCTGCCCTCGACCAAGTCGTTAACGGCCTCAAGGGAAAGAAAATCCACGAAGTAAGACATCTAATTGGCACTCGCGTGATTTAATCTGAAAGGTCATCAATGAAGGCTCCAAGAAATTGAGCACCATGTCCTTCGGAGGTAGATAAACTCCATTTTCAGAATCAGATGCTAATTAATGCTTTTTCAGGTGCTGGTGGTGCCCCAGCTGAAGGTGGAAAGCCTGCTGCCAAGGAAGACAAGAAAGAAGACAAGAAGGACGCTGGCAAGAAGGAAGCTGCCAAGAAGGAAGAGCCAAAGAAGGAAGAACCAGCAGACGATGATGTCGGTCTCGGTGGTGGTCTCTTCGATGACTTCTAAGAGAGTCAATCAGTTGGTTTTAGCAAGCCTTTTTTAATTCTTCATACATCAATTGTATGTTCAAGCCAAAAAGGCAATATCGTTATGAAAAGAGTTTAAGTGCCAGCATCATGAAAACCCAATACATTGTTTCCTTTAAGCCTAGCTTTTCAAAATCAACATAGTATGATCCTCAAATTAGTCACTAAGGAAGATCTTTATTGTGATGTTAGAGGAATTCTCCTCTGATGTTTTGGAGAATTTTTGAAGAAAAAAAGGGACTTTTGTTAGATAAATGAAAAGAGCGAATCATTGTGAATTACCGTAAGGGTTTTCTACAGGTTTTGGAACTGAATTTTGGTGAATAAGTTTTTCTGAGTTCGAGATACAAAGATTAGGAGTTCCCTTCTGATAATACGAGAGAAAAAATTCGATTTTATGCTGACGACTAAGTCCCTCTTGCCTATTTTCTGTGAGCTGAAGTTTTGTAGAACCCGGATTGCTGTAAGGGTGAGCTGTGAACTTTGAACGATAGTTTAAGTAATTCTGAAAAATTGAAATTCTTTCAAAACGCATATAGTTTCCTAAAATCCCTCAGCTTATCAAACCTCATTATAATTTAGAAGACGGCGGATATTGATGTTAAAGCAATTATCTTAGTTCTGATAGCGTTTTTATACATTCTCACCATGTCTTTTTTTTATTAGAACTAGAACTCTTCGCGATGTCCAATTGGACACTCATTAACTGGACTTATCCAACCAATGTATGTAAATAGGATGTAACCTATGTCAATACTCTGCAAGCTAGGATTTCAACATATTAATTATTTGCTCACAACAGAAAAGCTCTTACTCTGTATTGTCGACTCATAGGCAAAAGAGTCCGCTCACATAGAGAGCAATTAAGAATATTGCTTCCTTCCAATTTACTCAACCCACTGATCTCTCTGGATTTTTAATTCTCGCATCAGATTAGCGAAAAATACAAATAAACTTGAGAAGTGAATTGTTCCTTCGGATAAATGATCCCATTCAACGTCCCTCTTTCATTGAAGATCGTAACCCCAGCGATTTTCTGCTTCCTTTCAGCGATCGGATCCATCAGCATCATAGTATGCTATCGAAAAGTTGTACGTATGCGCCACAACGCTGGAAAAATCACGCTTTTTATTGTATTATGTGAATTAGCACTCAGCTTGCTCTACTCACTCAGCTTTCTCTACGTCGACGAGGCCTACCAGAGCAATACAGACTATACATTCGTCATCTCTCAAGGCTGCTGCAAGGCACTTGGTTTTCTCCATGCTTTTTTCTCCACGAGCTATTGCGTGCTAAACACAGTCCTCATTCACAATTTCTACACCTCAATACAGAAATCTCAAAAGTCTTTTGCTGCGAAGCTAAAGGCTTACATGATCCTCACGCTTATCTTGAGTACAGTCGTTGCAGTTGTAGGGGTCGCCACGTCCAGTGGAATCGGGTTCACATCGTATGGATTTTGTAGCATTAGAAGCAGCTCTCCTTTGACTTTGTTTGCGTTTGTTCCTCTTTGTCTCTCATACCCTTTCGGGCTGTTTACGATTCTGAAATCTGTGTTAATGCTTCGGAGCGAGTCCAAAGAGCACAAAATGAACGCGCTGTTGAACGATCCTTATGAGTATCAGGTCAAAGTCAGCTTCATCAAATCAAACATTGGATTCATTATCGTATTCTTCGTTACTTGGCTGCCGTTTTTCGTGAGCAATCTCGCTTACTATTTCAAAAGCAGTGATCCAACATCTGATCCACTGCTGCCGACCTTGAGTCTCAACCTCCTGTGCACAACTTCATTCTTCATGATGGTAGTCCGACTTGGCGACCCCATCATTAGAAAGATCCTCAGGAAGTACGTCGAGCGTATCCGCAGCAGACTTCGCTCCGGGAGGAACCGTGAGCAAGGAAATGTTACACATAAACTGAAAATTACCTCAGAACCAATCGTGCTGCAAGACTCAGCGGGAAACAATCAATCACTCAGCGCGCATCCTCGAGCATTCACTGACCCTCAACTGACAAAGTTCCGCGCCTTAGCGCCTCGAGTCGGCTGTTATAAGTACTACGAGTCGACTCGGTCAGAAGACCTTGCGATCATTCTCGCGGCTCTTGAAAACGTCATGCAAATTCAAGACTTTGACTCTGAGCCGCCCAGAACAACCCAAACGCCATGGCCGCAGTTTTATTACTCTGAAATCTGCGTCCGTGAGATTACGATTCCGATTCAGATTTCCGGCGAAACGGTGGAAGATAAAGTCACGTTGAATGCAATTGTCCATGCTCCGAGGGTTTTCGATGACCTCCTCCACGTTTTCGAGTTTCCGAAGCAAACGCTTATAAACTGCATTTCCCTGGAACGCAATAAGGAGGTCCTAAAGAAAGGATTGAGCAATAAGAAATCTGACGTGTACAAGCAATACCAGTTCCTCACGAGCAACAAAGAGATTCTTTTACAGCGAATGGAGAAAGAACAGAAGTTCGGGTTCATTGAGTCGTTTATATCTGCCTATCATCACCATATGGCTCATAACCCGAACTCTTTCTTGCAGAAGATATTGGGTTTGTATTCATTTACTAATATGGAGAAGAAATTCACTGTATTGGCGATCAAAAACGTTTACAGGAAGTATTACAACGATTTGGAAGAGGACCGACCGACGCGTCTTTTGGAGAGGATTGTCCTTGATGGGCATTACTTCAGACAAGATAATTTAGAAGATCAAGGCCGATTGACACGGCGGAGGAAGTATACCATTTCGCTAAAGTTACCAGAGGAAGAGGTTGTGTTGAAGCTGAGCCCGAATGATAGGACCAGGTTGATTCATATTATTCAAACGGATCTCGAGTTTTTAGAGAAAGCGGGGATATTGGACTATAAGATCAACTTTTTGCTCTCGAAAAATAACCAAGTGAATGGGGAAGGGCTGATTAATTCGGCGAACAGCAGCGAGAGAAGCACTTATGATGATAGTGAATTTTTGAGCAATCTGACGACTGCTGATGATAACTATAAAATTGAGATTTTTATTAGTTTAGAGTCGTTTATCCACTCTAGTAAAAGCGGGTTTAGTAATGATGAGGATAGCTCGTTATTTTCTCGAGCAAATCCGAAGACGTATCGGCAATGCATTGAAGAGTTTCTTGTGCAATATTTGTAATTGATTTGTTTATATGCATGATTTAATCGCAAGTGTCAATTGGCTTGCTAAGTTAAGAATGCATATGCATAAGCGAATTATACATACATTAATTCGATTAAAGAGAAAGGAAAAACAATCAGTAGCGTCTTTTTTGGGTAAGAGTCTAAATAACTATATTAGTTCCTATGTTAGTTCTAATATGAATTCATAATCTAGGGATTTTGAGGTCTTTTCCTTGCATTCTCTTAGTTAACAGAAGACATCTTGGGTACTAGGAATATCAATATTATGGCCTTAGCGAAGAGCGATTATTATTAATAGAGGTACATTGAATTTCTAATTTTCATGTGAAAATGAAAAATGAAAAGGAAAGACTGCTCACATTGCATTAGTGTGATATAATCCAATAGACATGGAGGATTAAAAAGTGATTTAAAATATAAACTAGCTAAAGTTCACATCAAATTCGCAATCTAATTGATGAGAACTGATTCCTTTACTGTTAGCCTGCTTACATCATCTGTAGAAACGCCTGTAGTTTCATGCTTCTTCACATTTCCTTCATAAATTTTCAAACGTCCTTCCTAATGATAGAAGATTGGTTAGTGCACTCACTCTCAATGGAAATAAAGAGAACCATTTGTAGTACAGATTTTTCCATTGTAGAAATCATTAAATGAGCTTGTTCTTCCGTCGCAAGTCTTTGCTTTTCTTCGTACACGAGCTTCGAATACAGGTAATTAACCATCTCCCTGTCATCAATCAGCATAACGAAATCAATTTAATAGATCACCTGTAAGCTGCTATTGAGGTCTGATGGGTTGGCGTCACCTCCTGCTCTCTCGGAGTTTTCTCTATAAATAACACTTTTACCATCCAATGAAAAAAGCTAAAAGTTACCCAGCTCTCTATTGAATACTCTAACATCAAGGTTCATATCTTTAATAATCCGCAAAGCCGAGGGGAATTTCTCAAAATCAAAAGGTTTCACCACTGTTTTTGTGGGGTCGCCGTGTGATTTCAATGGGCTTCTTGCTATTATATTCTCCACGTGGTTGTTAAGCGTTTCAACATGGTCATAAAGCTTTCTATCCTGAATACTGCTTCGAATAATAGCACTTGAGCAACTCTTCCTTGTAGCCGATTCTATACTCTCAATAGTAATCGACTCCGTTTCTTCTTGAGACACCCTCTTGTTCACAATCGATTCAATTGGTAGCTGCAGCTTTGTGATCACTCGGAGCGGACTTTTGCTGAGAGTGGCTTTCGGATACACATCACCCTGAGAATCAGATGTTAGTTGAGGCGTTTGCTGCTGTTGCTGCTCTTGATACAGTTTCTCCTTTTCTTTATACTCTTCAACTTGTTTTTTCTAGTATTAATTTGATTGATTATCATGGAAGTCCTGAGATTATCCTTACCATTTTTTTGTAACCGGCCTTATATTTTGACAGCTTCTGCGACATAGCCTTCATATCCTCGAAAATCTGTTGTTTTTCCTCTTTAATAATCCTAATAAGACCAGCGATCTCCTCCCTCAGCAGCTTCTCATCCTCTGTATTCGCTTTCTTATGTTGGTCCTTTCTGGAGGAGGATTTTCGAGTTCTATCAGTGGAAGCTGGAGGAGTTTTATTAATAGTTTTCGGTGTATTAGAATCCATAGCGCTTTCTTCGAGTTCTACTTCAATGAATTCATTCTCGAGGTTTTCTTTTCTAACGCGTTGTTTAGGCTTGATATTAGTTTGGCTCTTCTTGGAAATATTCTCTTTGAAAAATTGAGTGAAGGGGTCTTTCTTAGCGCCTATTTGAGTTCCTCTTTTGATAAGTCTCATTAAATCAGTTCTCTCTTTCGGAGTTTTCCCTTCGGAAGGAGAGGGTTTATTCCGTTCTTTCAAAGGTCCAGTAGTGTACTGTGCTTCATAGCGGTAGTTCGCGTTCCGCCCCGTCGCTGATAGGCTTCTAATTCTAACTGGTTCTCCCTTTACAGAGGATCTCCTCGGCAGCTCCGAGGTGACAGGTAGAGAAATCCTCTCCGAAGAATACGAAAACGCTCTTGTGGTTGTACCCCTTAGAGACAATCTCCTGTTCTTAGGGTCGCCGGTTTTCTTGGTGCCGTTGAGACCGTTTCTGGCTAATGCTTTAATTTTGTCCCTTATCTTCGAGTTGACAAGGACTTTCTGCTGGAAAAAGCTGTCTAGAGGACTTCGAGGCAGTGGGTTACTCTGCTTTCTTTCAGGAGGAGCTTCATGAAGTCCTTTTTGTCCTGAGATATTAACTTCATATGGTTTGTCGCTTTGAGGGGTCAGATCATTATCGGCAAGCGCACACTCATTTTCAACGGCAGTGTTTCTCCGTGGGTTCAGCACATCTACTTCTGCTGTCACTGGCAGGAAGGCATTGACTGATTTTCTTGATGAAGAAGGCGGAGAGTCGAATTTGATCAGATCAAAGCGGACTTTCAAGTCCTGGAAATTTAGGTTCAAACTGACCGAGTCATCTTTCATTGGGTTTCGGGATTTATCGTGACATAATGAATTATCGGTGTCAAGCGGTGCCGTCTTTCCTTTCATGCAGTTGTTCAAACTAACGATGGTATCATCTTTGTTGCCGCAGATTAGTCCAGAGAGATTGTTATCTGAGATTGCAGGAACATTTTTCACTGGAAGTTCCGTCGATTCGCGACTGCGCTGGCGATTTAGAAAGGCAAGAATGCGTTCGTTAGTCATACTCATTTGCTATTGGGTTTGATATATTTTGTTAACGAATATAATGCGGGCTAAATATTAGTTACAATTAACCGATTGATATGATTCGATCTAACAGATTCGAGATAAAAACTTAGATCTTTTTGGTATTCTTTGAGGATAGCATCTTGCCTTAAATCTATATAAATACTTAATACTTCGCTTCTTCTTGATAAGGGATTCATCAATAACATAGATAGATACACCACTAGAGTGGATTAGCTTTGAGTTGAGATCATGAAGATCAATTTATTTATTTGAAGCAGGAATGTCTTGCGATTCGAAATCGTTTCTATTGGGATATTATACATGAATTCTCTTCCCAATGAGTCATGGCGGATAAGAAAATGGGTTTCGTTTTATTTGAAAATGAGGAAATTAAATCTCACACGCTCTGAATTATCGGCTATCTAACAGCCCAATTAATTCAAAAAACCAGCTCAAACTGAATAATCTAAAAATTTCTTTGGATAAGAGCATTCTGAGGTAATGCAAGGCATGAAAACAGAAGACCAGCAGATCGCATTCGAGCCTCTTGATTTCAATAAAACTCGCCAGAAAGGCAGGAACCATCGGAGAACTCAGTCAAACACGGCTTTCGATCTCTGTGGTCTGTTGAATATTAATCAAAGCAAACCTGAAGTAATCAAACAAATAGCTGAGAACTATCACGTTCCTGACGGAACTAACACCCAGCGAATCCTGGAGGCTCAGAACCAGAGGCAGGATGAAAAACAAACCATTGTCGAAGACATTATGGACATTCCAAAGTCAACTGCAATCGTTCCTCGTCGCTCGTCTGCCCACAACCCAATGAATTTTGTAAAGAAGCGAAATCTGTCTTGTGGCGCCCCGATCCGCAACCCAGACATTTATACACCTAAAACTGCGATCAACTACGATGATTTAAACGATATCATCGGCCTCAATATTATCGCTGAGAGAAAGAACTCTGTTGAGAGCAGTGATGACGAAAACGACAATTATGAAATCAAATCTGACCGCCAGTCACCGAATGTAAAAGACCAACGGACTCTTACGAGGCGAAATAGCATCATGGACCTGAGATCGTCATTGGAAGCAGCAAAGGGGAACCAAGAGCCCAAGCTAGGGGCGGTGATACAGCAAGGACACTTTGCAAGGTTCCTCCAAAAAGCCAATCTAAAAACAAACGATGCGTCCAAAAAGCATATCCCTTATGACACTGCTGCTGAAAGTTATGAGACTCCACAGCAGAAGCAAGCTCTAGGCAGCAGCAAGCCCAAAGGCAAGCCATCGCGTTATGAACAATCGAATAATTATCAGCAACAGCAAGAGAGTATTTCTCAAAAGAGGGCTGGCCGAGAAGTTGAAAGACCGCTCAGCAATCAAGATGGGAATATCTTTACGATTGACACCAGTAGCCAGCAGACTACCTTTGTGCGAGATAGATCGACTTCGAAAAGCGCAACTCCAACTAATATAGCAACGTATATGAATTCAAGCGGTGCGAGTCAGACGAATTTAGCCGTTTTGAATAAGTCTGCGACGAATGGATCTACCATCAAAGCGTCTCCAAGCACGCCGTTCACTTTGCCGAAGAAGATCTCGCCAACCGAGGCCAAGAATTTTTTGAAGGTGCTCTGCAAACGAGGGAAGACAGGGAATGAGCCTGGGCAAGAATTAATGGGCTCTTCAGTAGCGGATTCGTCTCAGGATAAAAGAGCTCAAAGCAGTTTCATTGAGATCGACGCTTATGAGAAATCTACGTCTAAATCCGATGTGCGTACGCCGATGGGTGTGAAGAGAAAGGAGATAAACGACAAAACTGATTCAAAGGATGACCGTATTACTGGCCTTGAGAACAAGATCTTTGGTCTCGAGGAAAAAATCGATGGACTTCTTGCCCGAAATAATTCATTGGAGGAACAGAATGCCATGCTTCTCAAGCTCGTGGAAAAGCTCACCTCTCAGTGCCAGAGCCTTCAATTGGTAATTATATAATTCATTCTTCTCATTGTATAACTGTAATAATAGAGTCATAACAAAGTTAGCGATAAAGTCGAAAAGCTTGAGAACTCTTTAAAGCAAACCACCGGAGATTCGAAGATTAAAGATCCTATCTCAAGAAAAGCCAAGGAGAATATCCCGCAGTGCAATTTGGCGAAAGAGCAAGCGAATTCGAATCTATTCAAGTAAAATGGTCTCTTTGATTAGAAAGCTCAAAATGAATCATTCATAGCACTGCCGATTCGTCTAACAGTGATTCTCCCTACGGAGAAAATCAACTTAAACAGCAGAAGAAGAACAAGCACCAAGTGCCAGGAGTATTTACGATGAGGGACATGAATCTTCTTTGCTCTGGGTCAAATAGACCTGGACAAGACCACACAAAGCCTTTTGAGCAATTCGTTCAGGAATATAAAAATAATATCATAGTAAATTCAATAAATTGAGACTTTTTGCTCACTCGGAACTAGAAATCCAGCACGATGAAGCAACCTCAGAGAAAATCCCAAGTGAAGAATATCTAAACTGATGCAACTCAACTTAGATTGATGCATATAAAATTTTTATTGTGATATTCGTAGCTAGCCATCTTTATTTATCCGTTGGATTTCTTTTTATGTGATATGTAACAAATCAAAGAATTTTGACTCTCCTATCTGTGAGAGTTTAAGTTTTGGGATAAATGAAGAAAATATACATTGAATTCTCATTGAATTATTACTAAAGACTTTCATTTTTATAAAGATGTGTTACTTATTTTTTGCAACTCAGATAGGACGACGATGCATTAATTTCTAGTTGGTTTCAACACAGCTCTGCAGGTGAGAAATTATATAAGTCTCTCGTAATTGAAAGGAAAAGCACGAAAAATGTGCTTCTGATATGGAAGTTCCTGATTGAACCTTAAATTTTACGAAAAAGAGCAAGCTCACAATAAATATGGGAGTAATGGTTATCTTCTATGCGAATTAGTGATCGTCTAAATTTAGTTGTGATTTCGTACCTTATCATACATATATTTGGATAAGCAGCGATGTTAACCCACAAGATACTAAGTGCAGATGAGAATGTTAGTATTTGATATAAAAGCATTTCTTACAAGGATGGCCTCAACGATATCTCCTTCAGCCAATCTAAGAGCCTTAATCGCTTGCTTTCTTGAAACGTGTGCTTGTGACATAACGAGCTCAATATCACTTGGTTTAAGGCCACTTGCATCAAACTCTTCTGTTTCCTGTTCTTTAGCATTGCCTTTTTTTGTGGCTTTTTGCTTATCTTTCATGGCAGCACGTGTAGCGTCGTCCTCCTCCATTATTTCAAATTTTGGTCGGAACTTTTTATTATTTAGATCGGAAATGACACACCATTTAATTTTTCTTGGCAAACACATTATGATGAGACTTGACACTCTTATTGTGTTTGACTATTAATGTTTTGACTCTTAATGCTACTAATTTCTTATCTGAGGAGTAGATGTTGTCTAAACTCGCGTAATATCCTAACAAAGGGAGAAAAGAGAATATTTGTGTTTTTTTTCTGATTTTATAGTCACCTATTCTTAGACACGATAAGATCAGATTGTATTCAGACTTGGCAACAAATAAATTCCGTCTAAATTACAGAAAAACCTGTATGCACTTGTGGCACGCACGATACCACTCATTGCATTGAGCAGAGAGCTTACTTGGTGAGTTTCTAAAGAGAAAAAAATTCACGTTAGCTCATGAGATAACAAAGTAAATTCTTACAATGATGGCGTCAACGGAGTCTCCACCAGTCTCTCTGAGAGCCTTGATGGCTTGGTTTCTGGTAACACTTGCTCCGGACATGACAGATTCAATAGCGGCGGCATCAAGACCGGTTTCGTCGAGTGGGCCAGTTTCAACTTCTTCGACGGTTGGCTTTTCTTCAGCCTTTTCGGTCTTTTCAGCGGCTTCCTTGCCAACAGCCTTTTCTGGGTTAGCATATTGTTGGGCTTCCTTTTGTCCGAGGGCACCAGCCAAATCGTTGATCTTGGCTTCACCGAAAATGATATATGTGTTTTCTGCGCCAGGGCTCTTCATGACTTCTGGATCGTCAATGTAGAGCATAAAATTCTTGGATTTCTTGAAGGTGACACGAACGATATCGGTAACTGGTTTCATTCCGAGCTTGGTCATGGCCTTCTTGAGCTTCTTCTCACCCTTGTTTGCTTTCTAATCATTGGAAATTAATCGCTGCGGCTGTAAAAAAGATTTACCTTGTGCTCGCCACCCTTCTCGTCGTGGTGGTGGTGATCGTGGTCGCCGTGCTCGTGCTTGTGGTCGTGACCGTGTTCTTCATCGGAGCTGGATTCGTCTTCAATCTTGGTCTCTGGCTTTTCAGTGACTTCTTCCTTCTTGGTGGTGATTTCAGCTTCGTTCATGTTTGCGATTTAGGGTTCTCTTCTAATTTCGATTATTCAAAAATTGAATTATACTTTTAAATCTGGTTCCGTGCTAATAGCTACGCCAAGTTAAGATAATCCCAATTAGGATAGTTTTTGAAATTCTGTTTTGGAAATATGCGACCCTTTGGGAAAAAAAGGTCCTAATTTAACTAAACTTCTGCTAGATCTATTGTGTACACCTGAGGAGGTGCGTGTAGGACTTAGATGCATTTGAAATGCATGTGGAGTTTAAACGAAAATGCAAAAATTTCCATTATCATGCATTTGAGGATTCATTAGGAATTAATGCTAACAATAGCAAAGAAATGAATTTAAGAGCTGCTGCGCTGAGCCTTATTAATGTGAACTAAGCCCGCAGGAATGATTATGTGTGGTGTTAAGAATACATGGTGAGAAGGAAGAGAATCTGCGGAATATGAAGGTCTACTGAATTTCAGTACAGCAATCGATTAGATGTTAACGCTTTTGGAGTAATTTCGAAGAGATGTGGGGAAAAAAATGCTAAGAATTTGCTTACCAAATTTTTTGAGGATATCAAATAGAGCCAAAATGGGGTGGGTAAATTTCGGAAAGCAATTCATTAGAAATTGTTAGATAAGAAATGGCATTCTCATGTGAAGCCAGCCATTGTGGCATCATTGAAATTATTTGTTAGGAAAAAAGGAGAAATTATTTTATGAAAAAAACGACATTGACAAAATGGAAGCTTCGACTTTCTTTGAAAAAAGAGATTTTTTAGTGGGTTTTGAAATGGGTGGTGGACACAAAAAGTGAATCTAGCATGATTCTTAGGTATATCTCAAACAAGGTTCTATAATAAGATTTCATCGCTTCCAAATTCAACGGAAGGGTGAAGAGATAGAAATTCAAATAAAGAAAGTTAAATTTGGCATTTCTTTCTATTTTGGCCTCATCATTTCAGTCTGGATGTCCAAGAAGATTTCATAATGCGACACAATACAATTTTCCAGTGACTTAGTTATGAGAGATAAAGTTCTGACAAATCATGGTGAATTTCAAGCCGCCAAGATACAATTTAATGTAATTCATAACTTAAGTTTACGAAGTCCCCGTGCCTCTCGTTTCTCCAAATAAGAGGCATAAAGCATTATCTAATTAACTATCTCCTTATCAGCGCCTTTGCTGGATGTGCCTGAAGGGAGTAGAAAATAGATTTCGAATTGGTATCCATAAGACAAAATCTTCCAAAATTAAGAGCTATCAACACACATTTTCAGTTATAATACTCAGTTAGACCCCAAAAAAAGTAATTCTTACAGGAGATAATTACTGTTTTCCCCACTAGCATTTCTTGCCATCAGCTTCTCCATAATAATATCCTCCAATGAGAGTATTTTTCATGCCATTATTCTGAAACGGAGCTTTTGGAGGTCTCATCTTATTTCTTCAATTAGAAGTACTTTTCGTCCATACTTTGTTACATATCACTCACCAAATTACAAATCTACAGCCTTACAATCCATTTTCTAAAAGGTTGAACTTTAGTATCAAACCCGCCTTCTTATTGTCATTCCTTTAAAAATTAATTTTATAATATGCATACCAATGAGTGAGGTCGGAGGTGATGGAATGACCGACCTGATCCTGCCCGGCTTAGTGGCAGAGAACTCTCTCAACTATGAATTTTTACTCAAGAAACTCAACGATCCACCAACTGGAACCAACAGCCAATGGCAAAGCCCAAACAGCGGTCACATTATCGAAATCGATGGGAAAAGCGTTAGTAAAATCCAGCATCGCACAAACATATTATCTCCTACCAATGGCAATAGCATTACGGAGACGACAAAGTTAAAGTTGGACGATGGAAATTTCTCCCCTCAGAAAAGTCTATACGAAAACGGCTTTGATACACCGAAAATCACATTCGCAAGAGCGAAACTTACTGAAGATAAAATGGGCGATACGAGCAGACTAATTTTTACGAATCGGTCAATTGATAAGAGTTTCAACGAGGATCTGAGTCCAGACACGACTCACAAAAGGTGGAAGTTTCCTGAAAATGAATATGTTAGGGACGCAGCTGATGAAAAGCTATCCGGAAATGACAGCTCATTGCTAGACTGCTCAGAATTAAAGAGTTTGAAATCAAGAAGTGAGTCCAAGGTTAATCAGTCGCAGGTGATAGCCGTTGAAGACTATGAGTATTTTCTCAAGGAAGCGGAGACTCAACAACCAAAGCGGAAGAGCAGGTTTAGCCAAAATTCAGGATATTCGAAAGGGAATGATAAGAATGAAGATCAGTCAACTGATGCGTTTGATAGTACCAGTAATAAAGAGTCTAGAAAGAGACCCAGCATGTGCTCTGATAAGTAATATCTCTTGTTGGAAGATAATATCTGATGTCTGAGTGTAGAGGGAAAACAAGCCCGAGGAAAGGTTGGAACAGTCTTAGCATCTTGGTCAGGTCGTTGATCTTGTTTAGGAATGAAGAAGTGAAAACTCTTGACAAAGTGGTACGTCTATTCATTCCAAACACCCGTTTTTCTTATGGTTGGTTATCCTCAGGATGATATTTATGAAGACATAGCTGGCTATCAATTGAGGGGGAAACCTACTCAGATTAACCCTGGGAAATTCAATCTTGAAGTAAGTTACTGTCAGCTGAGTATACCACCTGACGAATTGTTTCATGATTAAGGGTGAAGACTTCATCAAAGAGGCGTTGGAAGCTGCTAGAAATCTCGAGTTTTTTTGCGAGTGCGCAATAATTGGTTCAGATAAGCATTTGAAATATATGGAAGACTTAATAGAAAAAGATCCTAAGCGGTATCAATCGCCACTTCCAGAGACCATGAAAACTTATGTTTTTCATAATAGCAATATCCTAGAGAGACACGATCCCGACCATCTGTTGAACAAGAAAAATCGTTTTAAACAGAACGCGCTTTATCTCGCTTGTAAGAACGGGAATTTGAATATCGTCAAGTTTCTGATTCAACAATCTGCGAATCCACATGTTGAATCATCAGTAATCTTTTCTTACATAGCAAAGTAACTCATTGTTTGTCGCAAGCCTGATGGGAGAGGAAAATTTTGGGAAAAACCTTTACATGTAGCCGCAAGGTTGAATGCAATAACCTTTCCTGGAGTAATCTAATTTTGATCTATACATTTAGATGGGGACATTTGAATGTGCTTACTTTCTTGCTAGAGAACGTAGCTTTTAGCCAACAGGATTTGAAAAAGGCTTTCAAGGCTGCCGAAAAGCCTCTGCTCCGTGAAGCGATTGAAAAGTATCACTTTCAAAAGTACAAAAAACGAATTAGGTCGTTTTTCTTCTGTGAGTGCTGGTAATTCGCCTAGGAAACTGGACTCGTTCGAGTCTATAATTAAAAGATGCCGTCTGCTCCATTACCAAGCAGACTATCTACAAATTCTTATACAATTTTTTAATGTGAGAGATGCAATCGCATATATATGAAATTTGTATTTCATTTATTTAAAATTTACATTTTCGCGTAAACTCCACTGCTAACCTTTCTTTATAATCACCTTGCCTATTGCATTGCACATTAATTTCCTTTTCTGTAGCTGGCTCTCCGAAGCTTAAAGATGAGTCGTCCTCCTTCCAAAGGCATAGGAACTACTCCTTATAGGCAAATATATGGCGAGCGTATAGGTTCCTCTAACGTTCTTAAATTTTTTATTGAGCTCATTATTACATTCGACTTAAAGTTTATTTCTACTTGGAAGCACTGGTAAATGTCGGCGACGTCGAGAACAACGCGTACAAAAATCACTCGCTTTCAGGACTTTCAGCCTGCAGGCTTATCAATGACTGCGCGTTTAGGCGCAGAAAATGACCCATTAACTCCCCAAAAGGCGAATATTAGCTCAATTGACACAAACGAACTGCTAGCCAGCGTAAAGACAAGAACGTATCTTCGTTCTCAATCAAGCAAGCGATTACATGACTCCGCCTCCACAGGTCTCGATAATCAAATAGCTGACAACACCCAAAGGACCGAGCAGCCTTCAGCGACAGAATTTAACGCGAAAAACATACTGGCCTCACCTGGGAACGAAACCACTCGATCTGGGATACAAACAAGCCGTCCATCATCAGCTTCAGCCCGTAAATTGATAAAAAAACAGCTGAAAGTCGATATTAACGTCAAATCAGAACTTATGGCAGTGGCAACGGATAAAACGATCGACCACAAGCCAACTTACTTATCTCATGACTCCGAAAGGAGAATGCTTCGGCAATTATATGTCAATAAACCCGATGACAAAACCTCATTCAAATTCATGATACACCACGATTCGACTGAGCCCCATTTCCAGAATATGACCAACGAGGAGTTGGAGATGCAGCAGTCAATGTACGAGAAATTCAAGAAGAAATTCAACCGCATGGTCTTTGATAACAACCGCAATTACTTGTATTTCAAAGTCCCAAAACTGGATAAGACCCTTTCCCCCGATGCGCCAAAGAATCAGACAACGAATAATTTGCTCCGAAAGATCGAAGCTAAAGTGAAAGCAGTCAACCCAGACTCTGTGCTGCAGAATGCAAAACTCGAAAAGCCGGGTTATATGAAAACCGCGAGGGATATCCATAATTATTGTCGTGACCAGAAGCTCGATTTGCTTGGAACAAAGCTCCGAGGCTTGCGAAATGATGCTGTTATCGAGAAAGCAAAGACAGAGATTCTCGATATTTCAAATAAGGCTGGTCTCACAATCGATAAGCTTGAAGATCAGAAGTAATCTCCTTGTTATTTGACTGTTGCTTACTAAAGAATAATTGTGTTAGTTTGAAGGTACGTGAAGAAAACGTGTGCTTAGTTACAAAAAACGAAGATTTGGTGATGGAAAACGACATTTTGAAGAGGAAGACACAATTGCTTCAACAAGAAATTCTGCATTTGACTACAGAAAACGAATCGTTGAGCCATCGAATCCAGAATCTGGAATACTTCGCGCCTGCTTATTTTGCGCTTCAAGCGAAGTATAAAGACATTAGCGTTACGAATATAATTGCGAAAATCGAGCGGCTTGAGAATAATTGCCAAGAGTACCTCAAGCGAATTTCTGAATTGGAAGAAGAGCTGAGGAATCGCAGAGGAATGAAGCGAGAAGTTGAGGCAATTGTCGAGGAGAAAGACAATCAGTTGAAGAGTGAACAAATCGAGCGCAATAAGCTGATACAGATGTTCAAAGGGGAGATTTCAGAGCTTGAGTCAGAGATTAGAAGTAGAGAGGATCATCAGCAAGGGTTTATTAAGCTGTCGAACAGAGTGATGGGGCTCTACATGAAATGGGTTGAGCAATGCGATGTGTACACAAAGGTCGACGAGAAGCTAGTCCTGGACGCAAATCCGAAGGACTCTTTTGAAATTGTTGATATTTTGGAGAGGATTGTGAGGATAGCGACTCCGGAAACGATGCAGAAATATATGAGGAAAGTCATTGTGAGTGCAAATCAGCTGAGGCGGAAATATCTCCCGAAGGAAGTGAATCTCAAGTTTGACCCTGATAAGATCTATGAGGCGATCAGCAAGTATATTCATACGCTTGAGACTGAGATTAAGCGGTTGAAAGGGTCTGGCCCGCATGATCTTAAGAAGTCAGCAAGTTAGTCAATGAGTAACAATTGATTTGAGATTTTTTTTCAAAATTATTGTTATGGAAGAATAGTCTCCTTGTTTTTCAATACGTAACCAGTCAATATTAGAAAATTACATGATTTGTTGGATGTATCAATTGTATCTTGTGGCTGTTGATGACAGATTATAATCTTACAGTAGAAGCCTAACAGCGTATTTGAAATATTCTCAAAGAAAGCTTTCGGTTATTCTTGAGAGATTAACTGCTGACCTTAATGAAAAAATAGTTATTCTTCAGCAAATGGTCTATGTTGGGTCGACAGCTGCTTCTTTTGTTGCTCTTTCTATCCCTCTCTCTCTAAGTAGTGATACTTTCAGATAACTGCAAATAGTAGAACAGATATTAATTTGGTTTTATGAGGGAACTTACTTTCTAAAACATAGCATCTCCTAATGAATTTTGAAAACTAATCTAGGTTTGACTTAATGGAATTGTTCAAATTTTACTTGATGATTATTAATTAATGCACAATTACCAAAATGCCTGTAAAACATTAAGCAAAGAGAAATAAAAACTTTTTCAGGATTATACGTCAATACATAATTTGAGAAATAACTCAGTTATGATGGCTTTATTTACCAAGACCTCAGATGCTGTCACTGGCATCTATTGATGAAGTATAAACGCAGATTCGCTCATATTACTACACGGTTACCAATATCGATTTCAAATATTTTTGATTTTATTCCAATTATAATTTTCATAAAAGAATTTGATAATTGATTCAAGATAATACATTCATGGAATAATAACTACTGGTTACTAAATTGCGAGATCACAGAAATACTCTTCAAATGTATATTAATGAATCCTCAGCCCCTATGCTTCTCAATCATTTCTAAGTCCTTATTTTTTTCAATCAGCTTCCTTCTTGCCACTATAACTATAGCATCACCATCCCTGCATTGAAACCTGAAATACTGAACTATTAATTGTGAAAAGCACACCAATCTGTCCTTTTTGAGGAAGTTGTTATAAAAGAGTTAGATTTTCCAGATACTACTTGAGCGATATCACAACGATCTTCTCGATTTATAAATGAAAGCCAAGTTATCACACATATGAAACAGGAATCAAATAAAAATTTTTGTTGTTTACAATTAGTATTCACTCTCGCTACTTCGCTTTCGGCTCAGCTCCCCACAGTACTTTAACCTTCTCTGTAATCAGCGACTGGCAAACGGGGCAGTTTTTGAACAACCCCACACACTTGGTGCAAGTCAACAAATGCTTGCACGGAAAATACACATGATTCCGCAGATTATCCATACATACAATACACGACTCATACTCAGTGAACCCTTTATCAGTCTTCTTTTCCGCCGAAATATTCCTTTGTAACCCTTTCACCGGCTCCAATAACAGACCCGGTTCAGGGTTCTTCGGCAAGAACAGCGTACTCGCTTGCGGCTTGATGCGATTCGACTGATACAGTTTCTTGCTGGCCGTATATCTATTATACTGTTGCAGCAGTCTGCTTATCTGTCTAGGCGTCAAAATATTGCTATTATTCACGAAATTGAACGCAAGGAACAACTGAGACTCGAGGATGTCTCCGAATTGTCCCCTAGTGTTAAAGTACGCGTGGAATATATTGTTAAAACTCTCATAGATTCTCCTTCGAAGCCGTTTGAACTGCGTGCTGATGTCATTGTTGACGAAATTCAAAAAAGTCGCATCACCTTCAAGTATTCTAGCGAACACATGATTCAGCCCTTCGATATTTATAGTGTAATCCGCATGACGTGTCTCGTTTTTGATTTCATTCATCATTTTGATTAGCTGCAGTGTCTGACCGCTATGTGCGCTCGGTTTGTAGAGAGACTGGGTATGAACGACCTGCTTCCATAGCACTAATTTACTGTTTTTATCGTGAATCGTTTTCAATAACCCGATAAGGTTGAGATTTTTATCCAATTCCTGAACTTTTTTCTCTTCCTCAAAGACATTGCCAAACAAATTTCCCACATCGACAGAATTATCGACAAATGGGTTTTTCTTTAGTGGAGGGAGGGCTGGTTTTGCAAAAGGGTCGGTTATCCTTCCAGCTTTAATGTTTTCAACCACCTTCTCCTCGGGGTTATCCAACATCCAGTTGATAAGTCCGTCTTCTGTTTTGTCTTTCGAAAGCGCCAAAGCATAATCAACGTGTGACTTGGTGAATCCACTGTTAAGAAGCTCTTCGATGTTAGCTGAGGGATTGCCTTTGCTGATAAGCTCTTTTGAAGGCGCTGATAGGAAATCGATCATTGGCAGCATTTTGAGCGAATGAAGATTGTAGTAGTCAGATTTGTTGGTTTATTATCGGGAGAATACTGTAAATTTTATTTTAGAAATGAATTCTTGAAAGACTATGATCAGAACGGTTTTGCCAAATAGAGCATGAAGAGATTAGTGCTAAATATGATTACGTAAGAAATCTGCCGGTTGACTCTAAAGAGAGTGAGGCCTTTTTTCCTGTAGATTGAGCTCCAAGCGATATATAGGTAGCGAAACTAAAATCTCAAATCACCAGATCTTCAATACTTTTCCTAGGGTTCAAATTCTTTGAGATATTTCCTTAGCTCATAGTTTCAGTAAGTGTAATTACTAATGTACTCAGACCCGCGTCTTTTCTTTTAGTTAATCGAAGTTAATATTCATTGAGTATCTAGTAGGTCCGAGTATTTAAGTTTTTCTTGTTTTGATGGATGACATCTTGATCTTTTACAATTGTGCTGCCCGTTTTCAATTTTGAAAAGTTATTAGTTTTTGAAAAAACCTCTCTGATTAGTTTGATGACTTCTATTTTACTCAAGAAAGAGACTTGGGGAGGGGAAGAAATCAATAGATTCCTACTATCGCTAATTCAAAATATTGAGAGCAAGAGGTATCGATCAAGACACCGAAATCTTAAGATTTGTAGGCTAGTGAGGTTGGAGCAGGAGTTAGGCAACAATGCTTCAAAAGAAAGGCTCTGGTAGCCGACTGGTCGCGAGAGCAGGTTTCTAGCCTTTTGGTTTAGAACTGTTAATTCTCAAATCCCATTGGCAATAGATAAGAAGCGATCTCACCATTATGGATTAATGGGTTTTAGCTGGCTTGGCAGAAATTTTTACATCAGATGGGTTTATATTCATTTGGTAAAATCCTTCGATTCGAAAGTTAACAGTAGATAATTTTGGTTTGAGAGAACAATTAAGCGGTAATTCAATAACTCACAAAAATAATGACTAAAAAGATGCAAGCGCTGCTGAGGTCATAGAATTACGGAGCTTCTGAATGAAAAAAGATTTTCCTGATTCAGCCGTTAGCACCAAGATTAATATTTCCACTAAATTTAAAATTTTGGTGCGGGAATCAACAATACAAATAATTCCCGGTTTAGCACTTATTTCAAAGTTAAATGCAATTGTATACCGTTGAAGACAATTCCAACGAAGAGAAAAACGATTCTGAGGATTTCTCAATGAGTTCAGCAAGCAGATCAACAATTCACGGCATATCCGAGAGAACATCGAGAGACACTGACCCAAATCTTGTGGATTTTGAGGTTCCAGAGAATAAACCTTCAAGGCTAAATACGGAGAATCTTACGGTCTATGTATTTCCCACATCATTGCAGTCTCCATCGGAGTCATCTAGTGATAAAATAAAACCTTGCACTCAACGTGAGTGCTTGAGAAATACATGTTTGATAAGTTTAGAGAGCAACTTGGACAGCACAATTAGTGAGAGCTTTAAATCGAAAGTCGCTCGTTCGAGTCTAGCTGCTAACGTAAATGAATTTTATTTCCAACAATTTGTTTCATCATCATAATTAGAAAAATAAACACAAAGAGGCTAAATTAGCCTTGATTAAACCTGGCACAGCCAAACCTGATACGAAACCAGAGTGCTGCTATTATCTTCTGATGAAGAAAAAGCAGCTTTCGTTGAATACTCTGGCAGTTGAGGTAAAAAATTGAGTCTAAAGGAATTTTTTCCAAAAAGTGTTATTGTGGCTAGATTAAATATATTCGTAAGACAAGAGGATTTATTCCCAAAAATCATGTCATAAACGGTCTCAAAACGCTGGAAAAAAAGAAACCAGAGATTGATCTTGGCCAGAACTCTCAAACTGGCTCTAAGAAGCTGAAGCAAGAAATAAAAAATCAAGATATTAGCAGCAGTGGAAGCCAAGAAGGACAAAGTTTCGTATCGGATGTAATAGTGATAGTAACTCAAAATCAGCATACGCCGATGAAAAATACTTCTCAAAAAATGGGGCAAAATTTAAAAATACCTTCTGGCCAAATTCCCGGTCATAAATCACATAATGATTATAATTCCTCAACATATAATTACATTCTTGACTCAAAGATAGCGATCAATCAAGAACTTAGTCTGAATCTCAATACCCTAAGCAACGACATGTGTTCAATACGGGTTGAATTCCGCAAAGACTCATTTGTGTCTGAAATCACAACATCACCAGAGAACCAATTTGAAAACGATAAAAACCTCTGTTCCGATCAGTCAGACCTCAGTCTTTGCGTTGACAATCACTCTCAATCTAAACAGATGCGACTTGAGGACATTGACCCCTTCTCTAACGCTGATTACAGGGAGTTAATCGATCTGGACTATCTAAATACCAAACAAACGAAAATAACACGTACTTCTCGAGCTATATTAATCGATTGGATGATGGGCGCCTCCGTTGAATTCGAACTCACGCGTCAAGCCTTCTGCTTAGCCGTGAACTACGCTGACCGATATCTATCCAATACGATGAACTTAGAAAAATCTGAGCTCCACCTCATTGGTCTCACCTGCTTGTCTCTAGCTATTAAGGCCGAAGTAATTTCTTTAACTCTGTTTCTTCAAAATTTTTTGTTTTTTTCAAGGAGCGCGTTCAAATGAGACTCGCCAACGTTGTGGAGGTCACGGGAAACAAATTTACTCCGAAAGAAGTTTCAGACTTGGAACTTCAAATCTGGAAGGTACCTCAAGTCTCAGCTCTCTCCATCATATCTACTTGTTATAGACTATTGGTTGGAGAATGAACGTTCCTACTATCGAGGTTATTCTCTACCATTATTTACTCAAGTGGGATGAGTTTGTAGACGGTTCTTGTGCTAATAGCACAGCCAAATACCGAGTTAAATTCTACGAGGAAAATCTAGAGGCGTATCGACGGTTTAGACGCCTTACAACCGTTCTGGACATTACAAAAATGCATGTGGACATCCTTAAATTCGACCCAAGAGCTCTTGTTCTATCATTGATTTATATAATTGTGGGCAATGAGATGAGGCAGTTTGATAGAGAGAATATCACAAGCGAGCTTGAAAGTTTTTCTTTGGAGCAAGACAGAGGCTTCAATAGGTATTATTCGGTATTCACTAAGTGGGCGCTGCCTTCTGATAAACTTGAGCTGGAATCAAGCTTGAAGTTCCTTTGTAAAATTTTTATTCTGGCGCCAGAGCCTGATTCATTGGATGAGAGTACCACCAGCCAGCAAAATACGAAGGTGAGTGTGTTTATTTATTGATAGTGAATTCATCTAATTTTTGTTATCTAGATGAGATTCAAAGACCGTTTGATTCTTCAAACTCATCGAAAGGAATATCTCGATATAGCAAAGAAATTATTGGCTTAGCAGGGTATTGAATCATTCCATGATCTCTGAAGTAGCTAAGTTATAATATGATACTATTCATATAGTATTTATAGAGTTTAAGGTGTTTTTTCTTTGGAAAGAACATTATTAATTGCATACCAGTTGCAGGTGCTGTTATGCTTATAAACTATTTGTAATTGATGGTCGCTTGACAAACTTGCTTCCAACGCTTTAATCGACGAGTCAGAAAGACAGGTTTTATTATTCCTGCTGAAGAATGGAGGATTTATATAGAAAAATCCGAGCATCTCAACCTTGTTTGTCATCTAGCCTAAGAGATGTTCCTTTTAGGCAGTTTGGTGCCTCTGCAGAGTAGTTTGAGAAAATCATTTAGCAGTAAAACATTTTTGAAGCTGATGCAAGAATGAAACCGCCAATGAATTTTACATTGAAGGCATGCATCAAAATCCAAGGGATACAAAGCAAAAACTACGAACAAACAAAGGGAATTTATTGAGATCCTGGGCGACTGGTTGGGAGAGTAACCAATCTTTCTGTCTTCTCTTTCTCTTTTTCTTTCTTCGCTTTATTGTTTGGATGATTTTCCAATAAGTAATATGCAACGAACTCAGCTGGGTTAGGAGGTCTATACAAAGAATCGTATTAGAGAGGAGATGCAATGGGGAAGAGACCTTATTTTTGCACATTCTGTTAGTGCCTTTGCAAGGTAAGGTGTGACGGTTTGATCGAGGTAAATTTTAAAAGGCATGGCTCTCAGATTGATCGAGACGTTTGTATTCAAAGCAACGTTTTCGGCGTATGCACCCTAAGGAAATCAGTTTACAGCCCAGTTGAAAGCACAAACCTCCTCTGGATCATCATAGTCGAATTCTGGGTCGACAATCTTCTTCACTTCACTCATTCGCTGTTGCCAGAATAAAAACTTGTTAGAATTAATTTAATGTTTTTTTTCAAAACTGAAATTTGAAGAAATTTAGACTGATCTAATGTCTTTAGTCAGGAAGACGTTTGAAGATATCCCTAGAAACAATACGTTCCCTTAAAACATAATTCTGCCTGAATGAACTTAATTTGTTTATTTCCATCTACCTACTTCATAATATCCATTTGCAGGTCAATTGTCCACTAAAAAAACAACGAATAGGGAGCCTCTCTGAAAAGGAGTTCTTACTCTTCTCTCAATTTTCGTGAAGCGTATTTCAGGCATCATCATCATCGATTTTCAAAAGATCCGGATCTCACTAATCGCGTTAATAGGTTATTTATTTCGCTTTTATCGAGTTAATTGTTTTGACAATTTACTATCTTTCAAACGAAACACCTTGCTTATGGAAGCAACCATAAAAAAAGAAGAGTTCATCTATGGCGATGAGCTTAATTTGCATGGCTTTCTTGCATATGATTCCAGTAAAACCGAGAAAGTCCCGGGAGTGATAGTTGTACACGACGGATTTGGTCATGAAGAGTATTGCAAAAGTAGAGCGATTCAACTCGCGGAGCTGGGCTACGTCGGATTCGCTTTGGACATGTTTGGAGAAGGAAAAACGCATTCTACGCTCACGGAAGCCCGAGTAACGATCGAAGAATCCTTAAAATCGTTTGATAAATCAATCGTGAAATTTGCAAAGGCCCTGGAGGTTCTTAAAAGCAACAAACATTGCGATCCTGATAGAATCGCAGCGATAGGGTATAGCTATGGCGGCATGATCGTGTTAAACATGGCGAAAGCAGGAATCGATTTGAAAGGAGTCGCAAGCTTCCACGGAGCTCTCAATTCGGAAGTGAAAGCCGAGAAGGGCAAGTGTAAAGCGAAAATTTTGGTGTGCAATGGAGAGGCTGATCCAGCAATAACCCAGGAGCACATTGAAAATTTCAAGAAAGAGTTCGATCAGGCAGAAATTCCTTATAAATTCATAAATTATCCCGGCGCTAAGCATGCGTTTACCAACCCTGCAGCGACGGCGAGAGGGAAGGAGTTAGCGCTGTCAGCAATGCTTGAATATAACGAGAAAATTGACAAAGAATCATGGGCAGAGTTAGAAAGTTTTCTTAAAGAGATTTTTTCAATTTAGCCGCGCCCAAAGTCAATCATTGAGCGCGAATTTTTATTTGCCGCACCACGTCAGGCTACCATTTGTATGCTATTTATAAAGATGATCTCATAGTAGACTTGGTTAGATATTCTAATACAATATTTTCGCTCAAATCACTCATCGCAATCTGCTTTTAGGCTAGGGTACAAGAACGCTTTCTTTATTTGAAACGAGATAATTAGTGTCACTACGCGACTCATCCTGCGATTATATAGTGTGGAGGTGGCCTCAATGACATTATTTATTTGGATTTATTAATGTAAAGGCTGATAGAAATTTGGTCACGGACCTGTTTTTTTTTCAGTGACCAAATTTATATTAGCATCATGTGTATTAATGAGACTATAGATTCATTATACTTCTAAAACATATAAGTGCCACACGGTTTAGTACCTTCCACTCTTACATTTCGTATAGATTATTAACAGCACGTGGAGTCTTTTTGGGGTTTCTTTTTCTCCTTCGGATCCTCGAGTGACATTATCACATTGGATTTCGTCATTTTGACGCCTTGATCCTAGAAGGGAAAATGAGGTTAACTGAGCATTTTTATTTTAGTGATTTACTCCAACAGGATCAATTTCACCACTGTCTATCTTTTTTAGCACGGTCGCGGCAATGTCAGTAAAAACCTAACCAAAACGCGTTCAATATCTAGCAGACAAGGGAGTTTTTATTTACTTCTTGAACGTTTGTGCCTTCCTTGGCAGACGTTTCGAAAAATCCGAGGCCTCTGTCTGCAGCGAATTTTGCTCCTTCTTCATAAGTAATTGCTCGCCTATCGGAATAGAATATTGATACATGCAAACGAAATGGAGCTTACTTCGACTCTAAGTCACACTTGTTACCAACAAGGACGATAGTCAATTTCTCGCTTGCATGATTTTTCGTTTCCTTCAGCCATTTTTCCACGTTCTTAAACGAGTCTCTTTTCGTGATATCATAACAAAGTAGCGCTCCAATTGCCCTAGAATAGGATTTTAGCACCCGTGATAAGCGATTGGTTGATTTACCCTCTATAGTAGGAGCGAGTTACCGATTTGAACGATTCTTGACCAGCCTAAGGGAATAGGTCACGATTCGAAAGATAAAGGGAGCGAATACTGTGTCCCAAATTTGTAATTTAACTTTTTTGCCGTCGATCGTCAACATTTTTGACGCAAAATCAACTCCGATGGTCGCCTCGAAATCATTCTTGAACACATTCTCGGTAAACTGCGTCAACAAGCACGATTTTCCAACATCTGAAAGGCGAAAGCAGAAACAATGGTTAGATGAGTCTTTCATGAAGGTTACATGTGTCTCCGACGATAATGAGCCTCAAGACGCAGTTAAAATTATCCATCCTTAATTGAGTTTAATTAAATAAAAGTCTTACAAGTTCGCTTTTTTGGTGTCTTACTTGCTTTAAGAGGCCCCCAGAACACCGAAATACGGTATAAAAAACAACTCATGAAAAAAATAGTGTCCAAATTTAGGTTCAAGACGCTTTAACATAAAAGACAACTTAATTTAACGATTTCCTCCTTGACTAAAGTACACCCAAGCATATAGCCGATACACAAAAAGATGAAATACGAATACTTGCCTTTCAATGCCAATTGATTGCTTTTAGACTCTATCTTTGTTTACTCGGAGGAAAAATATGCAAATTAAAGATAGTGAAGTTATCAGAAAACAAAAGAAATAACGTTTCAACTGACAGAGTTAGAACTATTAAAATTTACTACTTTTAATTGGAAAATTTAAACAGCGAACTCGACTACTAATACAACATGGACCAAGCTAAACAAAAAGGAGTTTTTGAATATCAAGGCTATAATACAGAGCTTCAAGACGCTGAGCTCTACAACTCTTTCGAGGTAAGTTTCATCTGAATCGCAGCGAGAAAAATCAATCATCGTTTCTATTAGTTCAAAGTAATGCATTACATTCAAGAAAACGACCCAGATGAGCTCAAAAAACTCAAAATTGCCACAAAAAACCTTAATTTCTTGATGGACGTCCCCGAAAACGATCTCGACAAAAGACTAAGCCCTCTTATCCTTGCTTCGGCATTGGGACGCCAAGAATGTGTGAAAATGATACTTGATAACCCCACCACAGACGTTGATCTTCCTTCAGAAGAAGCCGGGTACACGCCTTTAGCGACCGCATGCATTACTGGAAACTATGACATCGTTCGCATGCTGCTAGAGAAGGATCCAGAGGTTAATCGACCGAACCGCTACAGTCAAACGCCCTTTGTTTTGGCATTCAATCGGTTGAGTATGGACACAAATATCTTTGAAAATAAAAAAATCGCGTTCAAGATGGCAGATTTGCTATTGTTGCACGGAGCAGACATAAACTGGATTGTTGAAAAATCTGAAGGACATACGCTTCTCATGCAGCTGTGTGCGATGGGAAAGGAGATGTCGGCGTTCGAGAGCGAGATGAATCTTGAAGCGATTAAATTTCTAATTGAGAGAGGAGCCAACAAGGACATAAAATCGATAAAAAATAAATCATGTGCTGAACTAGCGGAGAAGAATCCAAACTATGAAACTATATTATCGTTGCTGAAAGCTATCAGTGCCCCCACCACAACATCAAAAACTACTCATAGACGAGCAAGGAGTATTTCCATAGATAAATCGAAGATTCAAAAGGATCTAGATAAGCAGAGGAATGCCGTTTTTGCTATGAAAAAGTAAATGCAGACATATTTTACTTCGTCTTTATTCGTGAGAATCGTTGGTGAAGATTTGGATATTTGGGCTAGGCTAACTTCTTCAGTAATACGCTCTGAACTTATCTACTGAGTTTTTCTATTACTATTACGATAAATATTGAATATGAATCTGGTCTTTTTATCTGGATAGATTAGAAATAGTGTTTTTGTAAATTTGCTCGCCGTCTGGCTGCAGGTTTCACAATGAGCCCTCTATTTTAGTTACTAACTCTGGAGTTTCACTTATATAAATTTGATGAAGGCAGTTGATGTGAGTGAGTCACTGATAAGTAAAACTTTTCGGTTTTCGATTGATAAGCTGAAAAAGTACAAAATGTGTCAGCACGGATTTTGATGCATGTAATAGTTGAGAATAATAGATGCTTTCTTTGTTAGAAAATTTGTTTGCTAGATGAAATATTGCTGGTAGAGGGCATTATCTTGAAATTCGTCTTCTAGGTAGCCTAAAAACAAATATTATGTTTTTAAACAGGTCATGTCACTGTAAAAATACTCGTTTCCGTTGACTGAGGAGAATAAAGCAATTCCAAGCAATTCACTTCGATCTTTGGTGCAGTCGGAAAAATCCAGTTTCTTTTGTCCTTTCCAAAAATCTGTTTAAAGTTCACCCAAAACGGTCCCTATGCAACTCATCGTTAACTCCTCAAACAACTTCCATTGCTCACCGGTTTTCCCACGAGATTTTTATAGGTTTCCACAGTTGTTTGATTATCTTTGATAGATGTATACTGTTCACCAAGAAACTCCCAAGTGAAATGAGCAAAAAACAGTCCCAATCCGAATATAAATATATGTCCTACTAGCCTCCATGGGTTCACAATCTTTGCCTATCACACGCGCAATCAACTTCAGGAAGAATTATTTAAAATTACTGTCGTTTTCCATGGGGCTTGGCACCAGAAAACCAGCACAGCAATCTGAAAACCAGCCGTCATCAGGCAATAGATCAAGGTATGGAACAAAAACAAAATGAAATATTTTTGGTTCTTGATGCCGACACAGTTGTTTATCCAGTCACAATGATGATCCATCTATCAGCATGAATAATAGTTGAAAGATTGCTACGTACCCTTAGGACGCATTTCTTGCATCGTTTACAATGATGAGCGCGTGGCGGCTTCCAGACTCTGCCACATTTCGGACAATCTTTTACCAATTTCTCAGGAAGAAGCTGCGTTGGAGTCTCCTAATGTTTCATATGATAAAGTAGTGGCCAATCTCACCTTTTTCAAATTCTCAACGTAGCCAGGATCGCCGAACGAGCCTCTTAGATAACTGATAATTGCGTTCCAGAAGAAGAATTGATATATAAGCAACGCTGGCCAAGCCCAGAAGACCACTATTTTGAAGAGATAGTTTAAAACTAGAACTTTTCTCTGCTAATGTACTTTTGCGGTTGACGTTGTCGGGATCATCGGTGTACCAATAAAAGAACACGCAATAAAGCATGAAGGCATTGGCTGTCACGAAAAACGCAAGTACCTAAGAAGCACATTGCTAAGACTGGAAGATGCTATGATGAATGTTTACGAATCCAAATAAGCACCTACCACTGGAGTCGTCGCTGCACATTTTGATTTGAAAAGTAGATTAATTTTTATTTCGTTCTCATAGAAATTGCTGGATCATTCTATGAGCTGATAACCCATCATTTACCTTCATTGGTGATTCAGGGGAATGTAGCATCAACCAGGCAAGTTGAATAGCACATCATTTTATTGTTTTCGATGAGGTATAGAGTTTGTAAATCATTCTAGGAACCTTTTCCACATAACAATATATGCATAAAATAATAAATAACTTGAATAAGTGTATGCTAAAAAATGGAAATACGATTAAATTTTACGGGCTTTCCAAGATTCTCCTCTTTAAGACTATATAGCAAAATAACTATTCATAAAACTGCAAGTACACGTTTTGGATTAATGGAAGAATGTCCCGATCAGCAGCAGCCATATCGACTGTGATTATTTCGTTTGAAGGTTATCCCTGTAATATGCTTGACTCTTAGCCCTCTATGACCACTCGAGATCCACTTTCCTTTAGAATTTTCATATGATGGCGTGGATTGGCTGTCGAGACTCGACACAGATGACCTTCTTCCACCCTTTGAAGCACTCCTACTGCGCACCGACTCTCTTGTGTCAGTCATATCAGTCTCCAGCCTCAGAGTTCTCCGGCCTCTCTTGGGAGTCGCTTCCTTCGATTCCTCCAGATTTTTAACAGAACTCATTTTTTTCATTTCCCTTTTTGGAATATTATTTTTCTCAGTGTTCTTCTTCAATACGTTCGTTGAAGAATTGGATTTTGATAGCGTTACTTTTGAGCTTTCAGATGCAGTGCTGGTCCAATCAAACATTCCGAGCGGAGGCTCTCTCGATATCTCTATTATTAAGTCTCTATGGGTTGAAAATGGGTGCATTTCTGAATAAGTAAACGTGGCTCCTCCATACACTTCAACGCTTATGCAATAATGCTGACCCTTTTTCAGAGTGACTGGCTTAGAAAGTTCATAGTAACTTATTTGGCGATCATGCCCGTAAATTAAATCGATAGATTGAGTTAGGAGATCTTTTGTGCGGTTCATCTCAGCGATGTGAAGGAAAGCACGTGCGCCAGAGCTGATTCCAGAGCATAATCCAATGGACAAGACATCGATGTTTTGTGGTGTTCTAATGTAGATACTGTCTATCCGTTTACCGAGCACTTCGTGATTAGCCTGAGTATTACCTTTTTCTTTGATAAGCAAGGCAGTTTCGTTGACGTTTCCCATGTGTGGTGAGACTAGCTAGCTCTTTTTTAGTTATGATTATTAGTTTTTAAATTAAAAACTGAAAAAGAACGGATCCTCCTCCCATAAAATCTCCTATTCATCTCTGATATTGACACGTTAGGAACCGTTAAAGAGTCCAATGATGTTGAAAAGTTTAAAGAGGTCTTGCATATGCAACTTGCAGCCGCCTTTGCTGGTTCTTTCATGGAATGTGAATAAAATCATGCATGTTTGAGGTCTAAAACGGTTGATTTGATAAATCAGGTGCCTAACGCAAATTTTATCTTGGAAACGCTAAGTATGAATCGATCAAACATACCAAAAAAATTCGAATCATGCAAGTTTTACTAAGCTAAGCAGCCTCAAGTCTTTAATTTTTCTAAAAAATCTCTAAATTCTTTCGGTTCAGAGTCTCTATTTTTGATTTTTAAAATATCATACATTGCACATTTACTATGATCTTGAGATTCTATGGAAACAATTATCTTATGGAGAAACCCAATCCTCCTGCTCTTTAACTGGCTAACCCGCTTATTGTGAGCAATTCAAAGTTTTTTTCATGTTTTCAATTGTGCACAACCTTCAACGTCCTCATTCGATTTATTAAAGTTGGAGATATGATTATGAAAAGTGAATTTTACGTTACTTCTAAAATGCAAGGTCCTATCAGACTATGATGGTTTTCAGCATATAAGCGACGGTTTCAAATGAATCTCAGCAATCTATTTATAAGTAAGTAGTTCTTACGCACTATAATTCTTCTTTCGAGGCCATCGTCGGCTCTCGAAGATCGTTTGCTCCCTCGGTCTCACTTACTGCTTCATAGGCACTAATCGTTCCAGGTTTTACCTCCTCAGCGCTTGTTTGATCACCTTTCTTATTCTTTCTTCTAGCTTTCCTCCTTGTTTTTGTCTCTTTTATCAAATCTTCATCAGTCTCCGGATCATACTCCTCCTCCATCGCTTCCTGAATGGAATATAATCGACTCTGATAGTACTTGCGAATCTCATTCCTGATGTCTTCAAGATGTTTTTCCACATCCTCCTTGAATATTTCAGGGACCTCAGGGTCCGATCGATACTCAATTTTATCAACCTGAACAACGTTGTTTTGGGTTCGAGCTTTAATGTCTGACACTAGCAAGCCAGTAAATACATCGCTCTTGTTGTTGGAGTAGGTCGAACGTGTTCTAAAGTCGACTTGGAGGTGAGAGTAGATGTTAAAGTCTTTCTTTTCGGCAAGTACGTAAGCAATTCCTTTGATTTCGTGTCGAGTTATTTCGATGAAAGGTCGATGTTTAAATTCTTCAAGTTTTGGCTTTTTGAGCTCCCAGGCAGGGAAGAAGTAATTTCCTATGACTTTTCTGTATTCAGCTGCCGCATTGAGAGCCATCATTACAAGCAGAACCACTGCAAAAACCTTCATTGAGTACAATTCTGTTTTTTATTCTTCGATTAAAAGATATTTTGTTGTATTTTGATATAGAAAATAACAGCGCTCATTTTTTGATTCATCTTAAGACATCGGTTTCTTTTTGTTTTTCTGAAATTAGTTGGCTTTCAACGAAACAGTTTCACCTTAATCCGAAAATTATACTTACTATGTTGATACAATTTTTCTTATGCAAAGTAACGTCCTCATTTTGAAAATAAGGCGAGCGTTAAAATCGCAAACTTAGTCAGTGATAACATGCATAGATAAAACTGAATCCATTAGAGAAAAAACTCAAGACAATGACATTACTTTTATCTCCACTCTTTTTGAAGTAAAATGAAAAAACATGATCAAACACCCAATTCCCAATTAAAATAGTAATTATCACGATTTCTTCTTCCAAAGGGTAGTTCACCTCCATGAAGAATGATATTTCAATAATTTCTATCATATGTGGAGCTATCGATTACGTATACATCATCAGCTTCTCTTCTATTGCAAGGAAGGATACATCCCGCGAAAAAAATTTTACTTATTGTCATTTGCGATGTAATTTCACAGAAATTATCACCTAAGATTCCAGCCTCAGATAGTACATTTGGCCGGAGGAATGTTTCTCTTCGATATAATCGATTTCATTGCTCTCACAAAACGTAAAATTCAAAATTCTTGTTTTGTGCCTTAAAGATACATCTCTGATTTCCCTATAATATTTATCAAATAAAAATATTGTTCGGGATGTCTCTCAATATCCGGGATTTCGTATTTGAAGAAACAGTCAGAAAGGGGAAGAACTATTACATCTACAAGGTCTCTCTGAGAAACGCGAGCAAGGACGACCAGTCTTACACTCGCAGGACGCTTCTCAAAATCCAAAGAATAACAGATGAAAAGGCTCTTGAAGAGGAGATCAGAATTATCAATATTAGAATGCAACTTGACTCAGAGGCGATTCGAAAAGTATATGGCTATTCAATCTTCTCTCTCAATGAGAAAAAGTACCTTGCTGTCCACTATGAAAAGGACGAGATCACCCTCGAAGACTGGGTCACCAATTACTGGGCTCCAAATATCTTCAACCACCGAGTCCTATGGAAGCTTGCGATCCGTTCTTTAGAAGCCTTGAAATACATACAGGAGAAGAAGCTATACCTTCTCAAATTTGACCCTTCGACGATCCTCATGGAGATGCTGACACATGATAATGGCTTATTTAAGCTCGAGTTCTTCGGTGAGTTGCAAGTCCCAGACAAAATACCCAAAATCGATTTCGGAGAGTTTTCGCCTCCAGAGACAGACCAGGGCCAGGATATTTACAAATCGTATGTGTTTTCATTTGGGTTGATTATGCTTTGGTGCGTTCTCAAATGTGGAAGCGAGAAGGATTGGCGCCCTGACTTTTATTTAAACACGGTTGAGAATCAAAAAGCGCTTCGAACGCTATGTAAAAGCAC
>ENA-UOTZ01000032-UOTZ01000032.1-compost-metagenome-genome-assembly--contig:-NODE-32-length-87807-cov-13.564630_pt1 | contig 87807 bp, 56 predicted proteins | sample MGYA00238144_ERZ746983 | MGnify/ENA primary metagenome ERZ746983 (study PRJEB28759, sample SAMN06268863) | compost metagenome | isolation source: single cell | place: USA: California, Emeryville, Joint...
CGCAGCAGGCTTCTTCAAGATCGTCAGAGGCATCAATCACCTCGGAATTGAAGAGGACTGTACTTTCGCGGTCCCAGTGGACACTTGGACTGAGCGTAAACAAAACTCAAGCTCCCATGCATTGTCGAAGCCAGCGTCAACCTTATTCTCTACTCTTTCTGATTTCTTCTTTGGACAGAGCTGCGTGAGACAAAAGAGTAACAAAGAACTTATTAAGACTCCAAGACCTCATGAATATATCGCTCCTCACGAGCTTCCTGAGTCATTTGACTGGAGAAACGTAAATGGCGTTAACTATATTTCTCAGACCAGAAATCAACATATTCCAGTGTGGTGTGGCTCATGCTGGGCTCACGGCACCACTTCCTCTTTCGCCGACCGTATCAACATCGCAAGAAAGGGCGCATGGCCTCAAATAACACTCTCACCTCAAACTATTGTCAATTGTGGTGCCGGAGGTGACTGCAATGGCGGCGATCCAATGGCAGTATACGACTTCTCTCACCAAGAAGGTATCCCTGAAGAGTCATGCCAAAACTACGTCGCAGTGAACCCTGAGCGCGAAGATTGCACTCCTATGCAGGTATGTAAAAACTGCAATGGATCTCCACCTCCAGCCGGTGAATCGGGCGACAAGAACTGCTGGGCTACTAAAAACTTTACAAGATGGCGAGCCTCAGAGTACGGTTCTGTCTCCGGTGTGAATAAGATGAAAGCTGAAATCTTTGCGAGAGGTCCGATTGGCTGTGGTATTGCAGTCACTGACGGCTTTGTTGCGTACACAGGTGGGATCTACAGCGAGTCATCAGCATTCCCATGGATTAATCACGAGCTTGCTCTTGTCGGATGGGGGGTAGAAAATGGAGTTGAATATTGGATTGGAAGAAATTCATGGGGAACTTACTGGGGAGAAGACGGATACTTCAGAATTAAGATGCATAGTGACAACCTTGCAATCGAAACTGATTGCGATTGGGCTGTCCCTATTGTTACTAGTCAAGAATATCCAGCTACCTATGAGCCATACGATGGTTCAGGTTAAATTGCAATCAAAAAAAAAAAGAAGTGAGCCTACCAATGGCATCAGTAAAGTAGCCTGAGAGTAGAAAATTAGAGTTAGGTTCACAATTTATATTATGCAAGGCGTTCAATTATTTTGCTATTATTAAATTATTCTTGCACAAAAACTCCTCAGAATTCCCAATTTAATATCGGTTCAACAGAATCTCTTAATCTTCAATCAAACTTGAGTTTCTTCCCATAAGTAGCTAAGGAATCTTTTTAAAATTACCATTGAATACTGATGAACTACTCTAGTAGATTCTGAGGCTCGGAAGATAGATTCTTCATCCTCAGTCTAACAATAAGGTCTTCAATTAAGCGAACTTTTCCGATTCTGAGAAAATTGCATTCTTCATCTTGGATAGTATAGTCGATCTGCCTGAGGTTCCATATTAACTAATGAATGAGCGTGGCTCGGTCCTTCTATTAAGTATTAGCAGACATACAAGTTCTCAAATTTTTGAAAAATTTAACGTTTATTTTGAACAAACTACCGAGTATGATATAGCATTTTTATAAATTTGATAATCACTACTTTGTATATTGACACTAAACACATGGGAAACGGCACTTCATTGAACCAAAAGGAAATTTCCGAATTACAGCAAGAAACAAAATGTATAAATTCCACTTGGCTAGTTCCAATAAACCAACTTTTCCTAGTCACTCAAAAAGAAATCAAGAGAGTTCATAAAAGATTCAAAAAATTGGATCGCATGGAGAAAGGAGAGGTGACTCCTTACGAATTTTCTCGCATTCCAGATATAAATAAAGATCCTCTTGGTGCAGCTATTCTTATTGAGCTATTTGTAACCCTATTACATGTGCAGGAGAGCGTATCACAGCCATATTCTCGACAAACGACGGAAAATCAATTGATTTTATGGAATTTATCAAAGTATTATGGACCTTCCACTTCTTACTCACATCATCGATCTACTCTTGTTAGGGTCTTGGAGCTTTTCATAAAAATGATGAGAAATTGAAGCATCAAAGTAAGAAGAAGCCTCATTTAATTCGCATTAAACATTTTGGGCAGTTATGTTCCGGATTTATGATGTGAACAATGATAAATACGTTGATCATGGCGATCTGTATATTATTATGAAAAAACTCGTTGGAGACGATTTGGAGGATTCTCAAATTCACGAGATCGTTGCTAAAACCATCGCAGAGCATGATGCAGACCGTGACGGCAAACTAAACTACGAAGAATTCTTGAAGGTAATTCCCTTTCTCATCGCAACCTGAATTCACCCATTTTAGTTAATCGCAAATTAGAATTACCAAGTCATTCGACATTAAAATAGCACGAATTTTTGCAATTACATAGTTTTTGCTTTTTAAGTTTTCTTATCCGTTGTTCCGTAAAGCTTCAAGTGGATCTTCAGGAGCATTGATTTATTGCCTTGTAAATTATTGACTACTCATCACAGTTTACACATCTTCATATCTAAATAAGAGAACAAATCATAACAACAGTTTTTTTATTTGCTGCCATGTTGTCATACAGGACAACCACTTTATCTATGAGCAAATAGCCTGCATCTATTTGACTTTTACGGCCTAAGCTTATTTTCATCTACCGCTTTCATAGAGTCTAATTCATATCCAAGCCAAAGTTTGAATAAATTTAATTTTTTAATTCAAGGAGAGGAAGCCAAGATGCAAAGTGTACTGGACTGGTTGGGCCAATATCCTGCGATACAAAGACTTTCCAGCAGAGGCGACGAGCTTGATTATATACTTACTCGACATCAACCACGCGATGAAGATGAAAAGAAGTTAATCGACACGACCCAGTATTGTCCATACTTCTAACTTTACACTCATAATTATCAATAGGAATTCATTACACAAATTCTCTATTGCAGGTACTTTTCATTTCTCCAGTCTACTACAATAAGTTACTCAGGTTGCTGCCTTGGATTTTCTTTGGCTGTGAGTCTTCGAAGATATGCTCCTCAAACATTTGGTGAGCTATCATTCACACGTATGTTGTCGGATCTTGCTCTTACAATGGCTGGGTTTATGATTGTCTCTGATTACGGTATTGATTCCGGACTTGAAAATACAGTGCCAATACGAAGAGATCTCGTGTTAAAGGGTAAATGATTATGCCATTTAATGATGCTAATGGAAAAAATGATGCAGACGACCCTACGTACTTGGGCCATTTGAAATCGAGATATTTGCAATTCCCGAAAGCTTACAAGGAAAGAAGTTTGTTCTTAGAGGTGTTAACGAAACAAGAATACGAGGAATGGTTGAAGAACACAAAATATCAGTTTGAGAGCAACTCCCAGGTGTAAACAAAGAATCGATGTTTCATATATAGAAAAATTTATGAGCATTTCGTGAAATAACCGATAAGCCGTAAACCAGTTTGTTATGATTTTAGAAACCGCTGACAAAAAATGAAAAAGTGGAAATTGCTGTTTTTCACTCACTGATAAGGAATTTAGCCAAAAAATTAGTATATTAGCGAGAATAAAATTTATTTGGAGACGTTTTCTTTTTGTATGGTGGAAAATGAGAAAACTACACCGCTGAAGTTAGGAGTAGAGGTGATCCAGTGGCATAGGTAACTAAATAATCGATTGTGAGGGAAATGTAAGACGTGAAATTTATTTATTTTGATGTGACCTTAATTACTTTAATACAACTTCAGAACATTTAGTTCATGCTTTCTTATTGCAAATTTCAGTGTCGAACATTGTACCCTATGGGGAAGACCCTCCGTTCATAAACGGATTGGTCGTTTCCTCTCTTCAACTTTTTAAATGAAATTTGTTAAGTGCAAAAATAATGCGTCTGGCAACATCACCATTTTTCAAGATTGAAAATTGCAATACCCAAGGAAAGCAATTGACTAGAGGTGCGAAAGAGAGAAACACTCTTGTTTCGAAAAGTACGATTGAGCCTATCTAAAGCCTCTCTCTCTGATGTTCGTAAAAACTTGAAAGCAATAGTTCCGAGACATATTTTGCAACAAAGCTGATATTTAAAAGACTATACTAACCAATAATTTGTCATTGATTTAGCGAAGCACTTGAACTACACTTCTTTTTTCAAGAATCAATCACCTTAAGCAAAGATTTCACAGGAACCAAACCACTCTGAACGAGGAATCACTAGCTGAAGGTTGATACTATTGTTGAAAATAAGCTGATAACTTGAGAAGTCTGTTGTCCTTTCCATCGCACTTCAAATTTGATACTCCCAATCCGAACCAAAATAATGCACTTTCGAAGCTCGATAAAAAAATCTAAGAAAGTAAACACAATCATAGAGGCTTTCATTTCGTTCTCTTGCAAGCAAATAAGGTGTTTTACTTCGAGATCAGGCAGTTTGAAAGAGGACCTTTCTGACAAGTTTACCGTTTGAATATGACATAAGATACAGTAATTCTGATGCATTCTGATCTTCTTTCAAGTCAGTTTCTGATCTTTAAATTGCCCACCTTGCTCTTTTTTGGTTACTACTCTCGGCTCTAACAGACCTAACTTCGAGAATACACTTGCTTTTCATCATGAAGACTTCCTGCCTCACGGCCGATAGATCTAATTATTCACATTCACTCATAAAAACTGTTCATTATCTTGAAATGATGTTAGCACTCCAATGAAAGGTCTATCAAATCGAGTAGATAATACACCTTTTAAGCAGTCTAACTGCAACAGTATATTCCTGGTCATAAACTGCGCATTGCAAGCCGACGATCTTCTCTACCGGCTTTTACAAAGAGCCGGTTGCCTATTTAACTGAGCCGAATTAATAATTAATCAAACTGATCCAATTTGTATCAATCTAAATGACACAACTAACAAAGCGCTGTATCACAGGACTTTCATCCAAAGTCACTGCTATCCTCGGATCTCAATGGGGTGATGAAGGTAAAGTCCTCCTCAATCCTCAGCTTCATCTTCAAAACTTCAAGGTAAAGGGAAGCTTGTTGATATTCTCGCAGAGAAATATGACATCTGTGGCAGATTTAATGGAGGAGCTAATGCTGGTAACAAGCATTGTAACTGTTTAAATAACACAAAACTTAGGTCATACTGTTGTCGTTAAAGGAAACAAGTACGCGTTCCATCTTCTGCCTTGCGGCATCCTTTACGACTCCTGTGTTAATCTCCTCGGAAACGGTGTCGTCGTGCATATTCCCACAATGCTCGACGAGCTGAAACAACTTGACCGAGATAATATTGATTACAAAGGAAGACTCCTGATCTCAAACCGCGCTCATCTAGTCTTAAACGCTGAACTAGAAGCAGATGCCGCAAGCGAGTCAAAAGCTCAGCCAGGTAACTTTCCCTTGAGATAAGTCCCTTACATCATAATAGGAAAAATGCTAGGAACAACGAAGAGAGGTATCGGCCCAACTTATTCTGCTAAAGCTAGCAGATACGGAATTAGAGTGGGTGATTTGCTCTACTGGGATAACTTCCAAGAGAAATACAATCACCTCGCAACTAAGTTCTCTGAGTCGCATGGCATCAAAATCAACAAAGAGGCTGAATTAGCTGAAATCAAGAACTATCGAGACTATTTGATAGATAATAAGATGATTGTTGATGGCGTTTTGCTCATCAATCAGTACCTCAAAGACGGAAAAAGGATTCTCGTTGAGGGTATGACATCCTTTCATTCTTCATAAAACCTTAAATTTTTTTCCCAAGGCGCCAATGCAACCATGCTTGACCTTGATTACGGCACTTATCCTTATGTCACGTCTTCAAGTACGACGATCGGGGGTGTTTGCACTGGTGTTGGAATCCCTCCTAGCAAAATCGAAACTACTATCGGAATAATGAAGGTATATAGAAGGCAACACCTTTTGTGCTTAGCTTGTTAGGCTTATACGACTCGAGTTGGAGAGGGTCCTTTCCCAACAGAACTCAAGGACAATATCGGAGAGCACCTTCAGACAGTGGGCCATGAGTTTGGGGCGACAACGGGAAGAAAAAGAAGATGCGGCTGGTTAGACCTCCAAGTCGTTAAATACTCGAACATGCTTAATGACTATACTTCGTTGAATCTGACAAAGCTCGATGTCCTTTCAGGCCTCTCTGAAATAAAGATCGGTGTACACTACACTATCAACGGGAAGAAGATTGACCGCATGCCCTCCACAATTGAAGAGTTGGCGACGGCGAAAGTCAAGTATGAGGCGCTCCCAGGGTAATTAGCAATAGTTTTGAGTATGAAATTTATTATTGGTGTCTAGTTGGAAGGAAGATATATCCAAAGTGAAGAAGTTTGAGGAACTCCCAAAGAATGCCCAAAGTTACATTAAGAGAGTCGAAGAGCTCCTTGGAATCCCAATTACTTGGGTTGGGACAGGAGCGCCAAGAGAGAGCATCATTAAACTTGACAACGGTGCTAAATAGATATTTTGGCCAAGAAGTTTATCACACCTGATTATATTTCAGATAGGTGACATGAGCATTAAAATTGCTCTTCATATTTGAATATTGAATGTCACTCTTTAATCTTACATAATCAGCAAAAAAATCAAAAGTTGTAAGCTGAAAAGCCAAAGATAGATCAAATATCTCTCTGAAGTCACTCTGATAACTCCATTCAGAAATTAATTTTATAAAGGTTATATCTCAAGTAGAAAGAGTCAGTATTCGCTTTTTAATTCGATACTCAGAGATGCCTTTAAGTGAGTTTATCGAATCAAATAATTTCGCTGCATTCCAGACTTATTGAAACTTACTCCTAAATTTCACTTAAAAATTTATCATCTTACTTTATCTATTTTTTTGAATAATCTACACATTTGGAGATAGGTTTCTGGACTTTAACGATTATTTTCCCAACAACATGGAGTTCTCATAAAATCGTCACACATAGGCTCAGGATAAAAATGTATTCCACACAAATTTCTTTTTGCTCCAGATTGTTTTTTACATGAATTCATTAGCAATCATCACGAAACTTTCCTCAGGCAAACATTATCGAATTTACTTCAATTTATTCAAGTATTGGTCCTGCATATGCACGTTCATGTTCTTATTCAAAAACCGGAGTGTATTCTTCAGTTTCGGGAGGTTCTCTCTTAAATTGCCTGACTGACAGCGATTTCACGTTCTCATAGCTGTTTTGCATCGCGAAAGCTTCGTAGCCTGGTTGAGAAAGTGTTCCTCCTGAACTATCAACGAATTTCGAGATCTTTTTCACTCGTGACTCAATATTTTCATCTTCTTCTCCTCGAGAATTCGTAATCTCGTCCATACCGATCATAAATCCTTCTGAGTGCTTGCTTTGTCGATTCCCTACGAAAAGAAGAACTTGCTTCTTTTCCTCTGCTCTAAATAGTGTATAATTCAGCGTATTTGGCTCATATGGCACTTCAAACTTTGCCGTCCATTCCTGGTCGTCCTTGGAATACACTTCAACGATATTTTTATCTCCAAAGCTCGCCTTGTCTGCATTCCAGTTGTCTCTGGAGGCCACAAAAATATAATTTTCATTTTGAGTCACAACTAAATTGTCTCTTTTCATTTGCATTGTTGAAGCCACGCATTTTACTGAGTCAGTTGAGACAGTCTCTAGATCCTCAAGATGATAGTAGCTGCAAACGTTGCTGTAGGTAACTGGGTTCTTCTTTGCACCAGTCACCCTCGAGCCTCCAATCAGGTAGATGCCTTCTTCGTCTACGATGATCGCTCGATTTACTAAACCATCGTCATTTTTCACCACTGAAGAAAAGACAACCATTCCCTTGGTTTTGCCGTTATCTGTGAAGCTCTCCCTCAAATCAGCATACAGAATGCAGTCTCTCATCTGTCGACTCACTGTAGGGTAGCGATCAGCCAGGTTTCGATCGAAGTATAGGAAGATCGCTGAGTTCCATATCGCTATGCTAGAATTAAGCGCTGAGTCCAGGTAAAGCAGCTGAACTCTTTCGTTCGCATCGTAAATGGATAATATTGCCCGCAAGGATTTATCTTCAGAAACCGCGTGAATTTCATTTCCGCCTGGTGGGAGATAGAACTTAAAGCCATTCAACGCGTCAGATGAATGACACTCACGAAGATTGGCAATTGAGTGATACTTTACGATTTCTTTTGGTTTAGGATTTAACCCCCTCTCTACAGGTGCGTTCTGGATTTCCACCATTGCGCTTTCTCTTTGAAGTTTATTTCCTCTTCGCCGGCCTTCTTTTTTGGCTATTGAGTCTTGCTGTAAGACCTCCTTATTCTCCTTGATAAGAGAAGGCTCCTCTCTTGAAACGAAGCCCTCTTGGTCTTTCGACTCTTCAACTTCGGCTCTCGAAATTTGAGAAATTTCCTTTTTAGAAGGAATTTTATCGACGTTCAGCTCGGTACTTCTGACGACAGTTACATCTTCCTCCATTCTAAGAGATACCTTTGGCTCTTCTCGCTCGATGTCCATTTTGTGAGTTTTCTCGCCATTCACAGGTCTCGTCTCATTGAGGTCTTTCAATTTGTTGTATATCTCAAAATATTCTCTAATTTTAACCCATTTTTCAAGCTTTTCGTCCAACAGTGCATTTTTCTCGAGATTTTCAGGATTTACTTTTTCTCTTTTCGCAAGTTCAAACAATAGCACACTCAAAGCCGTCAGGAGCTTCTGATGCTGGGAGCTATCCGCGAGGAAATCCAACTCGATTATAGGTTCAGCGGTATCAAATTTTGCAGATGGGCTGAGCTTATCAATCTGTGTATCTGCCCAAAATTGCTCCTTTTCCTTCATCAAATCCGCAACACTCACAGACTTCAGGCTGTCCGCCCTCTTTCTAATGATCCACAGCTTACCAAGGCTCATAATTAAATCCCGAAGCACGCCTGTGTCTTCTTCTCTGGCAAATTTTATTAATTGCTCTTCTGAACGGTTGATAAGCTCGAATAAATCGAAAGTAAACCATCGATGGAAATGTTCAGTGTAAAGCGGTTGATGATACTCCTGCGAGCGCAGAGCCCTTTGGAACACTCTGTCTAGCTTCAACACAGACTCTTTACTCAGCGCACCAATGGCCATAGCATCTCCGACTTCAGAGTTCAGCAGTTCGATGAAACTTTTCTTCGATTTATTCTGCAAGATCAACTTTCGGAATTCATCCTTTCCGTTCTGTGCCCTTAGAGAATCCTCCATGCTGGCAAAAGCGACTCTGATCGCTTGGATTGAGTTATTAATCCTGGAGTCTTTCGAAAATGATTCGACAATATCAAAGAAGGCTAACGCAGCCCGGCCCAACTGCTTTGAGTTTTTCCATCGGAACATCTCATCGGATAATATTTTCGCGCAAAGAGCGATAGCCAAACTTTCATTCAATGATGATTCCTTAGCACGTATGTTTTCGAAACAGCCCACAATCATTTGTAAAAATAGAATTGCTTCAGGCGTTTCCTGCCTCAAGAAATTGATCATGTCTTGGCTAAACTCCGTTCTAATATTTGTTCCTATCCTGTTCTGGTCTTCGGTTTGGAATAGCTGTTGGTTGCGTTTGTCTGCTTTCTCTGTCTTAATTAGAGGCTTTTTCTCAATTTTATGCGCCACAGAGCAGACAACCGGTTTTTCGATGCGCGTGACCTGTGTGACACAATAATCTCTGGCTCCGTTTTGAGAGAGAATACACACACAGTCCTCACTAGACATATCAAGCATATTTCTCGACTGGTCTGCGATGACTAATTTTTCGTCAGCATCACGCTTGGATGACACCGCGGTTCGGTCCTCAGTGACTTCGACCATCTGTGGCAAGAATCTCTGAAAGGTATGACTAAATAATGGTAAGTATTGCTAACAAAATTTGAATTATTACTTATAATTGAAGAATCGCAGTGATTTCGTTTCATAGGAAGAGATCGAATGCTTTTTTCCTCCTAAGATGAGGATGTCGCTGCTGTTTTTGATCTGGAAGGCGTAACTATAGACGTATGGGATATACGAGATTTTATCGTAATACAAGTCACGTTTGTCGACCATGCTGTGCTCAAGTTCTATCTCTTGAGAGCCATCTCGATAGTTGATTTTGTAGTATTCGACGATATTATAAATGTTCAGTCGCTCAACAGATTCTTCGTCAGAATCTCCTCCAAACACATACAGGAAGTTCTCTCTGGTCTTTACATCAAAGAAAGTGCAGCAAGTAACGCTGTGTCTGCTGATAATACCTTTGGGTTTGGATTTTGTCTGCAGCCATTTCTCTAGATTGAGGTCATAGACGTATATGTTGTCGGAGTTTCTGCATGTCCCATCATTCTCCACGAATTGGCCGTACACAACGAAAATTTTGTCAAATCCTATGCATAACCCCATTTTCGTCAAGAGCCCATTCCAAGGTACTCTATTTAATCTCTCGGGGGCCCAACCCTCAAGCTCGTTCTTTGATGTGGTGAGAGGAAACTCGAAATGGCTTCTTTTTCCATTGTACAAAAGATTAAAATAGTATAATTTCATCGTCCTCGTATAGTCGACGATGTATTGAGAATTTTTGAAGGGATAGAGAGGAACTCCTCCTGATACGACCAATGAACACTCTTTGAGGTTTTCTAGAAATTTCGATTTGTTTTGGACCGTGAGTTTCTCGTTTCTGTCCTTATTGAACAGCAAGACTCGATTGTTAACATGCTGAGCGTGTAACGCCTTTATTCCTTTCGAGAGCGGTCTACCTTTTCTGCGGTCTTCATTTGCGACTTCCCGAGGCTCGGTTTCTTTCAATGTGATCTTATCCTTTACTATTATCATTGAAAAATATGAGATCCTATGGTAAAGAAGGGATTTACATTCAATTGACAAGTTATCCATTATTTTCTCGTAAGCCTCCTGCGCGTAAGCATAGTGCGACTCCAGCTTTGAATTAATCACGGTTTCATAGTATTGTGGAGCCACGTGATTGTAATAAGGGTGATCCTTATAAAAGTTCAGCACTTTGTTCAGACTCGTTTCATATTCGTAGTTCAGATCGTCGTAACGGGCGCGTTTCTTTCTGCGATTACGGTACAACTTGTATCCTAAAAGCGTTAATTCAATGAAGAAACTCTTGTTTTACTTGACATCACTTCAACAGAGCTCACAAAGTAATCCTCCAGTGATTTTGATGTCAGAGGCTGGCTGAACATCGGTAAAACTCTCTTGACAAAATCTTTCATATGAGGATTTTGACTGGAAAAATTGACTTTTTCATAGTACTGGTCTGCATTCAAGAGCTTATGAGGCAGAATCATGACCTTATAGTTCGCGGCGACACATATCTCGAACAGAATTTTGCTCCAGGTCTTTGGCTTTAGAATGAAAGGAGGCGATTTGGGACCTTCAGCGTTCTCAGGAGTGAAGTTGAAGGGGTGATTGATAATGACCATATCAGGTCTGAATTTTCTGATCGATCGATATACTGTGTACTCGAATAGATCATACAAATTCCTTGAGTTTATTTTCCCGCCAGACGAGTCCAAAGGCAGCAGCAAAATCTTATCGCTGATCATATCAAAGGCTTTTTTATGCTTCCTGGCGTCATCTTCATAGACATCGCTCATTTTATTATCCCAGAAGGTAGGGCCGCCTGTTTGATTGTCGTAGATCATGATAATCTGGACATTTTCTGAAAATTCTGTGAGTACATCAATATCAAGCTCTGAGAAATATCCACTGAAACAGATATAGGTCAGTCTGGGCAACGTTGATTTATTGTAGAGGGTCTCGTCAACAGAACCAGGCTTCTTGATTTGAAGTTGCTTGTAATTAAAGAAAGAAATTGCGATCGACAGCGGAGATAGTTTGAGGTTGAGCTGGTATCTGTAAGCCAAGAACATCATGCAGAAAGTATTGACAATCTCGCCGTCAGTGACTTTGTCGATGAGTTCTGCGAGGGAAATCGTTGCGACGATTGGCTGAGAGCCCCAGAGGTCCCTGTATAGCTCTGGGTAGTATTGATGGATATCTGCTTCGAGATTTTCAATGCGGTCGGTCCTCACAACAGAGGTGTCGATTCCTCCGTACTTCTGAATGTACACATTTGTGATCAATTCGAAGAGGAAATCTTTATATAGCTTATAAGAGATCGTCAGGCGCAAAGCTTCTGGCTTTTGCTGGTTTCGGACGATGAAGAAACGCTTTTGGTATCTAGATAGGGTTGTTATGTATAAAATTGGTGAGGTGAATTACGCGGCATCGGAATTCCATTCTTTGAAGTGCTGCGAAACTAAATCCAAGATCCTTTGGTTCACGACTTCTTCTTTTTTGTCATCCTTTTCCTTTTTGATAATTTCTTGGTTGATGTTCGTGAAGATGTGCGTTGAGAGCTCGTCTTGATAGTGCTTTATGGGTATCTCAGAGGGTTTGGTGACCATTTCAAAATTCGAATTAATTGGAATATACTTTAATATCTCTTGTTAAAATAGTAAACTGGAGATCCTACAAATTGTATCAAAATAAGAATAAAGAGTCAGAATAAAAGGGTTGCTAGTAGTCGATCAGGGATCGTTTCTATTATTATTTATAGTGAAGTATTCCCTGAAGCAAGGAGCGCAATCATGTGCAATAGTAGTAGTCAAATGAATAGAAAAAGGAATGGGAGGGACTCACCACATTGTGCTGAATGAAGGAAGAACTCTGCTGGAAAGATCATGCAAGATTAAAGTGACAGCAAAGAATCCCTAACATCAAATTATTTGAATGCATTGAATGAAAAATTTAGAACCTGCCAAAATAGGTGATAGAGAATAAGTGAAATATTCGTTGAGAGGGAGACTGCATCCAAAAAAAAGGAACAGAAAAATGCAAAGAGCAAATATACCCCTATCTATAGAAAAATGTTGTAGGCTAGTAATGAGAGACAAGAATAAATTCCCTGTTGGAAATACCTGACCTTAAGATACCAAGTGTACTGTTTTAAAATTTTTTTCGTGATGAGATTCAATAAAGAACGAGGAAAATGCAATATGAAAAACAAAGCGTAAATCAGAGAAAGAGAGAGGCGTGAACTGCACTATCGGTATCAGCCACACAAAGCTCTTTACACATCAGCCGAAAATTTCAAAGACAATGAATCCGTCTATAACTTCGGATTTTGTTTTTTTAAAAATAAGAATCTCCTTGATACTAAATCACCTTTTTGAAAGGGAAGACAGCTAAAGAACTTAGGCAGATGCTCCGCAATGTTAATCATTGTATTCTTTAAATTTCCCAGAGTCTAATGTTTTTCATAAGCTAGCCTGATTGAAAGCAGAGGAGTGCTCTATTATATTATTGGTTGCTGACATTTTATAATAGAGTTTATTATTTATGCTCCTCAAGAGATCAAGAAAAGGAGTTTGCTTAGATCAGATTGCCAGTATGTCAGTACTATTTACCCTATATCTCTTCTTTATTAAAGTTTTCAAAGAATACTAATTCTACTCCTATGATACGATTTCTTGTAATTTGTTTCTTTATAAGATTTTTTATTGAGAAAGTCAAGACGAGCTGAGTAATTGAATAAATAACAACCCATATTCCACTCTCCCAATCTCTCTTACATCCAGCTACTATGTCGTCTATTTGCCTGATCGAGTGTAACAAATTCAAAGTTAACTATTTTGATTTTTCTCCGTAGTTCAAAGAAGTCATTTATTCATGTTAGAACTTATTGATTAATTCTAGCTCTAGCCAGTTGTCGTTATTATCTCTTTTGAAAATAAGACTATTAATACTGTTAAAGTTTTCTCATGTTTCTTATAATGACTAGAATGTATTTATTATTTAGCAGTCTCTAATTTTCATCGGAATCAGTATCATTTTGCGTGCCTTTCTGTCTCGGCTGAGGAGCTTGCTCCTTGCTCAGTTTCTGCAGCACTTCTTGTCGATTTCGCATCGTGTCATGAGGAGCAAGCAATTCATCATCTCGACTGATCCACGACGAATCACCATTGAAGGCAACTTCTACCATCTCCTCTAACATAGTCTGCACTGTCGCACTCACCCATTTATTCTTTGATAGATCCCTACAAAGAGAAAAACACCTCTTTAATACATTCACATATTAAGGATTTTACAGATAATCAACTTTGTCTCCCACTTGAAGCTCCGCTTCAGCAATATCGTCATCAGAATCCCATTGATCTTGTGCACTCTCTAGCTTCTTCTCTGCCAAAGCAGCAAACTTCTGGGTTTTGATCTGATTATGTGCGTTGATTTCTGGTAAATCAAGGCGTCTCTTATTGATTTTAATCTATTATAAGTAAAGTTAATTCGGCGGAGGAAAAAATTTTCTGGTTACTCCTGTCTGCATGATTCCTGCAGGAGGGTTCGTGTGCATTTGTAGCCATTGCAGCATCCAATGCCATTGTTCGACGTTTGCAAGGAACCACTCTCTCACTCGGCTGATACGGCTTGCCATCTATTGGAAGATACGTGGTCGTTATTAATTAAAAGCACAAAAAAATTAAATAAATATCATACCTTAAGAGCGAACGATGTGAATGCATCCGTCTCTAAGTAGTAATTGATGTTATCCTTTGCTTGCTTGCAGTATGATTGGCACAAGGTGTTGCACTATAAGAAATTAAGGTAGGTCGTTGTTAGAAGTAATAATGCTTACTCTTTGATTCGAGAGAGAATCCTCAAGCAGCAGTAATTGATACAGCGCTCGGAAATAAACTCTGAGCTCTGAAACTTCCTTATCCAGTCCCTTTTTGATAGCATCGTGGAAATTTTCGGTGAATTTGCTATCTTCGTAGCTGAGATAAGCATACATCATGCTGACGCTTCTCATGGCAAGTTTGCTCGAGGCATCTTCAAGCACACGGAGAATAAAGAAAGCTTCAGGAGTCAACAACGTCTTTTCTTCGGTGCTTACGTCGAGATCGAGTTCTCCAATCTGCCACGCACTGCGCTTGGCTCCAGATTTGAATTTGCAGTGACGGATCAAATAGCACAACGCTTGCCACAGATAAGCGCGATGAGAGCCATAGGATTCATTGAATTGACGGCCTTTGCGTCTTGCGAGCAACTCGTCGAGAGCCGTGCGAATCTTCTGCTTCTCTTCAGTCATCAGTCCGAGTGACGGCTTCTCAGTCTCAGCGTAAGGCACATCTGACATGTCTCTGAAGAGTTGGTTATGTGGAGACGCCTTCTCGAAGAAGAAGTCGAGGAGTCTTCCGATATATCGGTGCTTGATCAAATAACCCACGATGTCGGGACTTGTTCTCGCAATCAGGTAGATAAGCTTGAAATAGTCGGAGTAGTCTCGAGTGTTGTATTTCGCGTCGAAGGTATGACTGATGAGGCAGTTGATGAAATTCGTTGACAGAGTGGTTGGCGCACCAGTCTTAGGATCTCTTTCACCCAATCTCTTTGGATCAGATTTCATCTCGCTTTGATAGAGGGTATTGAATGCGGCAGCAACCAATCCTACGATGAATCTTCTCATATCCTAGTAAGAGCAGAAAAGCCAAGATTATGCTTAATTCTGGAAACCAAAAAATTACTGGAATCGGATTATCAAGCAAGAATTCGGTCAGAATTCGCTTATTTGTAAAGTTATGAATGAGCCATTGACAGACTGGGACGTTCTATAATTGCATAAAAGAGTTCAGAATACAATTTCGAAAGTCATTAGATTACTTCGGCGAGTGCTTGTTTGAGTCTTGGAAGGAAATGAGCGATATTCGTACGGCGTTTATCTCTGACGATTGCGGTGAGGAAGAATATGATACCGGTCTTAAGAGTTTCATAGGCAGTAAGATCGTTAGGTGCCAGCTGCTTCTCGACTTCGCTGAAGCTTTTGAGTAGTCCCATGTTATGAGAGAGGTCTCTTTGGAATGTGAGTTCGGTGACGAAATCAAAGTATTCACGGCTGAAAATATGCTTATGAACATGGAATTTGTTGTTGTTTTCGTTGAGCTGCTGGAGGTAGTCCTCAGGAACAGCATGCTTAGGCGCAGACACCTGCTCCGAGGGACTGTCTGTGTCCTTTTGCATATTTTTCTTATCAGAGCTCTCGCCCTTCACAATCTTGGCCTCCTTTTCAGTCTCCTTGGCTTCCTTATTTTCTTCAGTTTTCTCAGCGGTAGGCTTTTTCAAATCGGATTCTTTAATTGGGGTAACTCTTTCATAGAACAGGATGTAAGCGTTCTTGATCTTTCCATGCATAGAGGTGGCTCCGTCGCCAGCAGCAGAGTAATATTTCCACCTAAGAAAGATTTTTTATTAGGACTTAATAAGTTATAAATAAAGCTAATTTTACTTTTCTTCTCCACCAAACGCTTCATTGGGGATGTCCTTTGGGTCAAATGGCGTCACCAACGTATCGTTAAACTCAATCCATCGCTTTTCTTCAGGAACGCTTGGGTCAGCCTCTCTGTTCTGAATGAGAGAATAGTAATGACCGGAATCAGCTGTTCCTAAATGTATGACGATTCCAGTGAGCTTGTAGTCAAAGTATTCTGGTGGAAGCTCGTCTTCTATGGTCTCTTCCTTATTGCTGCTCTCGTCCTCTGGCTTATCTCCTTGCTTCGCTTTCTTCTTAGCAAGTTCTGCCTTTCTGAGGCCTTGTTGAGTGTAAGGCTCAAGGTTTAGTCTGTTCGGGAACTCGAAATAGTCGTTAATCTTGTGTCTCTGCATCGTGTCGTAATCGAACTCAAAGCGCTTAAGCATGAAGATCATGTAGTTTGGCAGTCGTTTCAGGCAGGCTCTTCGGAGAGTATTGACCTTTTTGTTGATTTGTTCCCACATGCATGCGTTCTCTCCTTCGAGCATTTCTCCTTCGACGAAAGCCTTTAGTGACTGTTCGATGTTTTTCTTGTTTTTCACTTGGAGGCCAATAGTAAGGAAAGGCTCCTCGCGTTCTCCGTACAGCTGTTGGCCGTCAGCCTCAGCGATGAGTTCGTTTGAAAGCACACCTCCGAAAGTGTCTTTGATGAAATTGGATTCTTTCGTTCCTTTTGTCAGGTTCTCAAGGCGATCCATAAAGATGTTAAAGAATTCTTCGGCATCCATCTGCTCGAATACGTTGGTTGGATTGCCGTCCCAGTCTTTGAAAGCGTGGCAGAAGCCTTTTGGGTTGATGTACTGCTTCTCGCTGTTAGCCAGCCCGTAGAAAATGCACTATTCAAAGGAATTTATTAGTAAGTCGTGTTTTTTTCGATAATGAAGCAAACCTTAAGCTGATAGAGAATGTTATCCTCCTTTGGAGTACTTGTGTAGTGGAGGTCGTCGACTTCCATGACGGCTTTTCTGAATCCTGGGATCATGTACAGCTGCTGCATTTGGGAGTTCATATAGCAAACTAGGAGAGAAGTTATTAGTACAAAATAAGAAAATAGGCTCTTCTTACTGCAGCCAAGGTTCTTGATACCGACGTAACCTGTCAGCGATTTTTCGTTTTCTTTGGCCGTGATGTGCCAGTCGAGATAGCGCTTTGTTCTCCATTGACCTCCAACATGAATAGGAGTAATAAACTGCAGAATTTCACTAAGATTCTCATTGCTTTGCGAAGCGAGAGCCAGCAGCAGTTTAAACGCAGCGTTGCGAGAATTTTGAGATTTGCACTTTGGTGGCGGGATCACACTTTTGTCATTATTATGTTTCGGCATTTCAAAGAGGCAATCATGAAGAAGATGGCGAACCAAACCTCGTTCTTGTCCATAATACTTTGCTTTTTCTGGGAATTTATGGAAGAGAGCTCTAAGTACTTGAAGAATGCCCGTGAGCACTATGTCGGTTTCCTTCGCGGACTTTTCAACAGGCTTTCTCGTTTCAACAAAAGTGGTGAATTTATCAAGAAGACCCTCAACGTTCAGTCCTTCCTTAGACATGTCTCCCATTTCTAATGTGCTGATAGTATTAGAAATGAGTCTGAAGAAGACATCCGATCGTTCTTCCCTCATTAATGCTTTGTCGAGAACATCCTGGAGAAGAATTGGAATGAAAAATGAGTGAGGCTTATGCGGAAGATCAGATTCGCTGAATTTCGTAAACAGGCTCAGGAGACCATTTGAGAGCTTCTCCTTCATGTGGTGGTTGTTTGACTCAACCAAGCCGATGCTGAGTAGTTGTTTGAGGCTTCCAAAAGCATACAAAAGTTCCACTAGTTCAGGGTTAAAGTAAGTGACGCACAAAAATAGCGTTTGAGCATAGAGGATTGCCTCAGCTTCGTAGTAATGAGTGACGGGAATGTTGCCAGACGCTGTGCGGATCATATCGCTATCGGATTTACCCGATTCTTGCTCAAGTTTTTCTCGAGATAACGAGTATTCGCATACGTTATACATCGCATCGAGCAGATTGGAGACGAGTTGAACGGCAACTGAGTCGAGTTCCTTCTCATAGAGTTGCTCAAGCGAGCATTCCGTTTGAAGGTAGCAGATAAGCTTCAACAAGATAGCTGTAGCCATGAGGGAGTGGCGGCCTTTGACTGATAGACCTGAAGCTAAACAGGAAAGAAGGTATTTCAAGCCACCCTTTTCGATGAATCTCATTGTCCATTCGCGGTCTTTAAACTCAATGGTTGGTTGTTGAGTAAAGTCATAAGGACTTGAGTAACAAATATAAAATGAGTGAAATTTTTTAAATAACTTTAAGGGTTACTTGGTTCTCTCTTTTTCACGATCATAAATGAAGTCTTCAGCGATATGGAGGCAATAGAGCATTCTGTAAATATTCTTTTGATCGAATATATTTTCACATGGCTCCTCCATCTTATAGATCTTCCGCTTAATGGACTCGTTTGTTGGCAGTCTCATAAGCACGTCCCAAATCAGCTTAACCGTGTCTACAAAGTACATAAAGAGGGGAATTAGTCAAGCGGTCATAACATTGATTATCTCATACCTGAGTTATCAGAACTAAGGAGCGCAAACAGGAGATCGATATATTCTGGATTCGACGCAACGATATTCTTCGGATGAGCAGCTCCGCCTTCAGAGCCAGTCACTGGCTGTATTTTCTGAATACTGTAAGGACCAGTGAATCCGACGTGATGGAAGATTTTATCATCGTCCTCGCGATCAATCAAATTGCTTTTTCCGAACAATTTGAACTCGTTGATGTTCAGCTCGAACGCTTCTGAGATTTTTCTCCTGAGCGTTCCGATGGTTTGATTCAGACTTATCTGAACAGTCTTCGAGATATTTGCTGGTCGTAGGACCACCGCGATGTTGAAGGAGTAGGAGCTGATGCGACTTTCTTCAGGCTTTTTCTCAGTGTTATCACTCTTTCCTTCAAATTTATCGAAAAACTTCATTAACAAAAGCACGCCTCTATTTATCAGCAACTCGTTCTTGTTATTATAACCCTCTTTCAAATACCCCATGCACTTGGAGACCAGCTCCTCCCAGAGGACGTTTTTCTGAGCCTCAAGGCTGTCATCCAACTTCAGATGGCACTCGACGATAAGTCGGACTATTTGTTCCAAAGTTTCCCTGTTTTTGCATGTTAGGAATAAGTCCCAAAGCTGCTGTTTGCCGAGATAATTGAGGTTAAGGACCTTGAAGGCAGCGTTCTTTCCGGTTCTTATGTTGCCTTCGAGCTCGTTGATCACCTTGAAGTATGAGTTGAAGCATGAGAAACCTTCAGGAGAGAGGTTTTCAGGGTCGAGCTTGTTTTTGTTGCTGAGAATATTGATAAAGAAGGTTTGTGCTTCGTTCTTTGGGAGAATAAAGTTAGTCTCTCCTGTTCGCGCGTTGTAGCGAGGCGAAATCCATTTGAGGAATAACTTCTGGTCCTCGTTAAACAGAGCATCGACTATGAAGACGTCCCACAGTCTCTCGACCAACTTCTCACTGAGATCGAGACTGTAATTCTCGTAAGATATCAAAAACTCGAGGAATTCGAGGTGATTGCTGAAGTTAACATGGTAAGTGTATTTACCGACCAAGGCGGTGTCTCTCAATGCGGTGTTTGCTTTGTTGTAGTCCTTGCTGCTTTCCAACGCCTTCTTTGCTCTAGCGTGGTAGCTTTCGATCTCGGCGATCAAGAGCTCTAAGAGACCAAACTTTGTATCCAACTCCTTCAAAATGCTCTTCAAGGAGTTTTCGTATTCAAATTGTGTGTCGTAGTATGAATCCTTGAGGATCGCGTAGATAAGCGTCAGGCACTGCGAGGCTGATTCGTGCTTCTTCACATTTTCAAGCGCCTTGTGAAGATAAAGACGTCTCAGTTTTTGACATGGCCTTTCTTTGAGGATCGAAGAAAGCGCCACCAATGCCACCTCGGCGAGATGCGAATTCACGTGGCTGCTATCCTGCATCAGGTTCCAGAGCAAAGGCACACAGAAAAAGTTCTTCTCGTCAACTTCTTTGCTGGGGTCTTTGTCTCCCTCTAGCGATGAATTAACGTTATTTACTTTGCTTCGAAAATAATTGGATTTACCTGAATCAGCGGTCGAGCCGCTGCTGTGAAAGGAGATTGTTTCTTCTTCTTGAGGTAAAGTGTACATGGCGAAACCTTTGATCAAATCAAGGTGAATTTCATTCAACTCTTCTTGAGGGAGAGATAAAATCTTGGCATGGAGACGGTTCGCGCCTTCCTTTGTGAGAGAAGAAGAAATATCGACTATCATCCCAACGAGAGCTCTCAAAATCGCCTCGTGCTTTCCTTCGCAGGCTGACCACAGCAAATCGATGATTTGCAATGGGATCGTTTCGTATTTTGCCATGAATTTCAATATGTCGCTGCATCTTTTAATGATCTCAATGTGGATCGAATCTCCCAAAATCAGCTCGAAGAATTTGTTGTCAACCAACCATTTGATGAAGAGCTTCGCGTTCAGGTATTTCGTGCATTTAGTGGAAGTTAAGAGCACTTGAGTGTTTCCAGTTCGAGCAAGATGCTCGTGGAATTCAATTTTCTCGGAAATTTCTTTGATCTCATTGATACCCTTCAGTCTCTTCTCCAGATACTGGCAAGTGAGGAACTTGAAAGCGAGTTCGAGTTCAGCAACTTCCAGGAATTCGTAGATTTCTTGGGCTTTATAGTATTGGCAAAGGAGTTCTTGCGCTTTTTGAAGGAACTTCATCGCTATTTCTTTATCGAGGTCTTTAATGTCGCGGTTGCTTATCACCTTGAATCTCAGCGAAATCGCTTCCTTGATGCTTGGAACGAGTTTTGCGACCAAATCCTGGTTCAGATGATGGTAGATCGCTGTGATATTAGAGAGCATAATAGTCATCAACTTAAAAGGCAGGACAGTCTGCTCGTTGGTTTTTGGGTCTATCGCCTTGTAAGTGAACACTCGGAGCCACTCATCGAAGCCTCCAAGTTCTCCAAACACGTTGATTAACTCTACAATGAAGTTCGAATGCTTCGTTTCGTCGTCTGAGCGGTAAGGAGGAACATCATCTTCACTCATCCTTCCAAAGTAGACAGTTTCATACTCTTTGCCTGCGTATTCGCGGCCTTTGCTGACTTTAAGTGGGAGGTCTTTGCGGTCATACATCTAACAATTTTAGTCAGATTTGGTTGAGTTACAAAGGATGATTACCGATAACGTCGACCAAGTTCTATGGCAAGCACCGAATATCTTATTTACGGAATCACTGATCTCGTAGAAGCTGTGGATAACTGCCACTCGCTCATTCGTGAGGAACGCGTCTAGGTTTGTAATCCCCTCGTTGTACTTTGCATCAGAGAGTTAGGTATAAAGCTGAATTGTAAGAAAATAGTACCTCAGGAAGGAACTCTGGGATCATCTTGAGGAGATGAACGTAAAGGCTGAGATATTTAATGAAATATTGGACTGAGGTCGGGAATTCTTCTTTTGGATTGCGGTATTCATGCTGAAGCAAGGCGTCGAGGAAGATAAATTCTGTTCCTCGGAGAGTTTGAGTGATTTCGTGGCAGCTCTTAAACGAATTCAAGAGGCCCTTGGACAGATAGCCATCAATTCGCTTGATCGCCTAGACACGTAAGCGCTGAGCTCGGAAGGCATCTCTGGCATGTATTTACCTCTTCAACTTCTTCTATATTGTATTTCCAGTCTCGAATGGCAAATCTCTGTTGACCTGTGTAACCTATTTATCAATTAAGGAGCCTTTAAACCAATAGAATGAGGTTATGCTGCTACCTTGGGAGTATTTCCTGAAAGGAGCGATCTTAGATGATGCGAATTTCGCCCACTAGGAGAAAGAAATTGATGTTACATTTATTTCATTGAAAAAGTATAGAAAAAAGAGGAAAAACCAGCGGAAAGAGCTTTAAAAGGCGTGAGCTTGGTATCTTACCTCGTCCCACTTGTGAGACCAACCATCAAAGTTGAGTTTGATGGTGTCATCGCTATCATCGCGCTCGACAACTTGAGAAAGACACCATTTTCCGGTGGTATCTTTAGCATCGATATATGCGCCCTTGATTAAGTATTCCGATAGCTCGTACTTTCCTTTATTTTTGGGTTTCTTCACATCAGGTTTTTCAGTGGTAATCTGTGCGTCTTGGGGTTGTCCTGGAGATGACATGTGTCGTCACTCTATCAAAAGGGTTCGAAAGATTTAATTATTATTAACTCTTTACGCAGGCAATTAAAATCCAACTCTGATCAGAAACACATAAAAGTTGACAAAGTTAATATGCTATGATTTTCACTCCTAAACCGAAAATAGCTAGCAATACTACATCAGTCTCTAATATACTTCCTGGAAGCTGTCTTCCACACAACCTCAGAGAAGGGGTTCTTGCTCGACGTTTATTTTTAATATTCACCTTGCTTAGTGTAACGGTACAGTAATTCTTACGGGCCCGAATTTAAAAAAATATATATTCGTATGAACTCGACAATGAGAGTCTAAATACGGCCTTAAGAGAATGACTTACAAAATAAACTTATTAAACAGACCAGTTTAGTAGGTCCAGCTCTTGTGAAGTCATGCGAGCAGTGATTACTCAAGAGAAGGGATGGGACTCTTGCATAAAGGACATTCTAATTTAATATTCATCCAATTTATGAGACATTTGGAATGGAATTTGTGTCTGCAAGGAGTTTGCATAAGAACCACGTATTTTGATGCAGAGGTCTTTTTAATGAGCAGAGGAGTTTCTTTGTCATCTGGTTCATGATGAAGGCTCTCCATGCAGATTGCACAATCCTAATTTAAAAAAAAAAATAGGAACGAATTCGAGAGATATAAGTGGCTTTTTACCACTTCTTCAGAGGTCGTTTGATCAACAGACTCTTTGACATAGTAATTATATTTTGGAGGAAGGAAGCACCTAGGGACGAAAAATCTCGAGCCGAGTGATCCTTGAAGCAGCAGTACCAAGGTCTGAACTGATAAACTAACCCCAAGAGCAATGCAAAAAGTGGGCGATGGAGATATCTGGAATACGTTTGCTGGACAACCCTTCACGTAAAGCTAGAAAAAATTGTCAGAATTTTTCAAAGCGAATCTTGAGCGTTACCGGGATCACACCACGCAAAATTCCAAGACCGAAGATGTAAAATGACTGCGGTTTGAACCTCTGGCCTTGCATGGCGGTATGGACAATCTGCGGGACGAAAAACCATGAACAAATGAAAAGAAACCAGGATTGATATAGGAAAAAATTCGCCAAGAGAGTCATGGTGATAAGTCCTCCATCTAACGAATAAATCGAATCAGAGCAGAATAGAATGAGAGAATTACAAAACTTCAGGTAGAAAATAAAAAGGCCTCTTCTCAAGTCTAGCTGGTTCTGGGATAAAGTTTAGAGTTAGACGGTTTGGAAAGAAGAATTTACCAGCAGTGTGTCAATATATCTGATTCTCCAAATAAGCAACAACAGCCTCGTTTCGAAAATAGACGCGAGGATAAAATACCAAAACGACGGCGTGATAAAAAAATGAAAATATTGATTTTTCGTCAATGCTCCGTAGAGATGGAAGAGACTGAGCAGCAGATCCCAACAGGTCAAAAATCCGATGGTTAACATCGAAATCTAGAATAATCATTGCTGTTAGCGCATAGTTCTTTTAACTTAGTTTTACCCTGTTTGCTTCTGAATGGTTCTCTGCGAGATATTTAATCAATTGAACACAAGCGTATAGATGGCCGCAGCAGAGCAGAGTCACGAGAATAGAATAATTCATCGCTCTCGACTGAAGTCTCTGAAGCATACTCCTTGTTAGCAAGCTTTAACCACATTCATTACCTCATTGCTTGTAGAAAATTTCGATGTAAAATTCAAACCCAACACGGTCGAGTTTAACGTCAAAGTCGCATTAACAAGTTCGCTCCTATTGTTTGCTCCACCACTCTTGATCTCTACTAGCGTGAGATTATACGCAGCCAGTCCATCTAATCAGAATATGAGAAATATTATGAAAAGTAATGGGGGATTAAGTTACTCTGAATAGCAACTGAACTGAATCCCTTCTTGAAGTTAGTTTTTATGTTGGAGCTGTTGCTCACAAAAACTCTTTGCAAAATTTTAGGACCGAGCAGCGTGAAATTTGAGTACTTTTGGGTTAAGTTGAGGGACTGCAGGTCTATCACTATCAGCAGTTGTCGCTCATCAATGTAACCCCCATCGACTAAGGTAATTATGATTTGCTTGTTTCTGATATTGATGATAAATGACGAATCTCCGTCACTTCGCGTGAAATTTGGGATCTAGAACACGGCTATTAGTAAGCCAATGATACGCGATGAAGGTGTTTTACTTGTGCGTCAGATGTGCGCCATTTTCCGAAATACTCGAGCTCAAAATTAATGTTTTGATCATTAAGTAGATTTATTCTGACGTCATTTAGCTGAGTTTGAGAAGGATTGAAGCCGAGGAAGTCAAGATGCGAAGAATCTAGAAGATAATCTAATGCGCCTATGGCTGTGGTAATTGCGGGCTTCGTGAGTCCGGCTTTATCATCTGAGATGATCTAAGAAAATAGAGGATGAGATGGCAGATAGGCTGGCTGGCTGGACCTGGTAGCTGAACATTAGGAGAGTAAATGCTCCAAAGATAACGACTGCATGTTTCATGGCTTTGAAAAGTTTTTTGAGAGGCTTTTTCGAATGTTTTTTGGTTAGATAAGGTGATTTATTGATTCTTGGTTCCTTGAGGCAAATTTGATAGCTCTTTGAAAATAAATACAATTTGATCGAGCATAAATTAGAGAAGTTAATTCGAACAAAACCTTATAAGATAACTTCTCTGAAATCGGATCGAATGTGATTGATTGTTAAAGAGAGTTTAATATTAATTTATTCCTCGTTTATTTGAGTCTGTCTACTCCAGCAGTTTGTTATATGACACTATGTTATTTAGGTTGTTTTTTTTTTTGGTGTCTCTAGAAATCAGATATGACATATTGTGCTTTCGCGAAAACTAACTCCTTTGGATTTCCATGGAAATATTATTTCATATGATTGTATAGACCTCACAATTTTTTTGTGATCATAATAAGGGGGAATTTTCCGTTCAAACTGTATTTTGAAGCATTTAACGAAAGTAACTTTTCAAAAACAAGGTGCTCTGGATAATCGATAAGCAATATGCGATCCAAGTCGAGAAAGTGGAATGAAATTGAATTTATTACATTCTGTCTGCAGCCTGTCTGCATAGTTTGCTAAGTCTATTACTTTTTTCCCTTCTTCTACAATGGAGTTTCTTGCTCGGAGAGAGTGGATGTAGAAGTCCTAACACCTTGAAAGCTTATTTTGATCTCAAAACCACTGAAGTATCGAACTTTTGTGATTCAAAAAAAGCTGATAACTTCAAGTTTTAGATAGCGTTTAAGAACAAATAGCACAAATTGTTGATACATCGCTTAAGTATTATCACCGTCACAAAGTACCGACAAGTAATTTTCAAATTTGTGAGAAGACTTCCAGTTAAATGAAAAAACGTGTAGTGGAATATTAAATTCGTTGACAATAAAAAACGGATTTAAAAAAAAATAAGAAACATGGAAGATGAAAGCAAACCCCTTCTCTCTCAACGCTCTGAGGCTCGAACTTCAGTAGACCAGCTTCCAACTCGGACCCAACTAAATGCCGGTGCTCAAGCTTCTCCTAGCCAGAGTAGAGGCCGAAGACCTCATTCTATGCTCGATAAGAACCAGACATTGACCATAGGCCTAGTTTTCGGGAGCTTTCGACTTTTCAGTGATCTTATTTGGGCAATCTCCTTCTGGCTTGTGCTTGCAAAGACCGACCCTACCACCTGTACAGGACCTCTCTACCAATTCGGGGTCTTAGCCAAGTGGTGCACCTTATCATTTTTCGTGTGGGATCTCATTCAAGCAACTTTGATGAGATGTTTCCAATCTCTTTATAATAAACTGCCTCTCCTCGTGAATATTTTCACAGCGATTTACTATGGCGCTTGCTTGCTGCTATGGATATATTCTATTTTAGCTCTGATAGATCGAGAGCAGTGTGCAGGACAACTCCTAACATCATTAGTATGGGTCTGGGTCATATTATATGTACTATTGCCAGTAGTTTTTGTTGGTTGCTTATGCTGCGGAGCTTGCGTCGGCATAATCTTCACAGCTGGAATCGTCAATAATCCTTTACATCGATAAGTTAAATATATTGGTTGGAAGCAAAAGCTATAATCAAACCATATCTATTGAATGCATATCATCAGTATCCATTATGCTACTTGATGCTCAGTACAAATTACTTGATCATTTCATATCTTGATTATATTCGAGCATTTATGTTGGATTCCATATTCTCAAAGAAGTTGCATTAAATACAATTTATCGTAAATTTGCGTTATTTACAAAAATGATTCTCTATTGAACCCAAAATCAGAAAGTCCTAGCGGCAGCTCGCTCTATAGAATAACAAATTTTCCAAAGATGTGCTAAACAGAGACAAAAATTAATATCCTTGGCTCTTACTGATCTTTGTACGAGCTATTGCAAATGAATTGAATTGGAAATCAATGTAATATTAATGTATTATTTCTCCACGCCACATTTTTTTGGTTAATTTCAAAGGAAATATAGAATCTAAATCCCTGATGCTTGTATAACAAACATGTATTAATGAATTATGTAAGCTTCCTTAGATTCTGCATACATAAGAACTGCTTTGCGTTACAAATCTAACCCATTTCGATGGATTATAATCCTTTTCTCTGCTTTCTATCTTCAAGTATCGGATAGCAAGGCCAGATGGGTTGTACATCGGAACCTCAAAATTCAAAATGATCGGCCCGATCTCTCTCTTACATGCAAACGTATTTGAGTTGGTCAGGAGCGAGATCTTCGTGATGAGCGTCTCGTCGGTTCCTCCTTGCATTTTCTGAATAGTCCATTCAACTGTCCTGGTTGACTCATTATAATCCACTTTCTGATTCCGCGCAGTTTTTCCAAGTTCATTGAAAACATTTGAAACGCTCTTCGGTACTGTGAACTTGGCGGTGACGTAGGTAGCACACATTTCCTTTGGAAAAGTGGCTCTAATCTTGAGTTGGAGCTCGAGTTTGTAGGTAGAGACCTCATCAATGAACGGGTAAATCCTAAAGGGCGTAGGGAATTCTCCTGTAACTCGGTAATTCATAACAGTGAATTCACCTGTCGGTGGTTTGATTCGCAAGACCCGAGTCAAGTCAAATTCGTTCGTATTTACGCATTCATTAAAGTTGCAATCTTCGATTGCGCTGCCTGAAAGCACTCCACCCCCACCCTGCTTTCCTATTACCAAATCCTCGTTTAAGCCAAGTTTCAGTTCTGGATCTCCAAGGAGATAGCTTTTCATTTGAATGAAGCCCTCAATCGAGCTGTTAAGGATATACCCGCTTGCGTTAAAAAGCACGGTCATTTTTTCGAAAATATCAACGAAAATTTCGTTTTTATGAGTTTTGTCGTCTTTCATCCAGACAGGACGCTGGACAGCGACGGACGAGATCGTGTTTCTTGGATTAAAGATACTGGAGACACTAGAGATGTTTTTCACTGAGTCAACCGGTACCGGCTCACTCACGATGAACGGCTTCACGAGCTCAGTCGAAGTGAGCTGCGGATAACCAAAGTCAATTGCTTCATCGATGATCTCGTAGATCAGGACGAAATTCTTACGGATTGCTTCTTCCGTCAGCACCCCGCAGAAATCTTTTATGAGTTTAGAGATTCTGCGCAATAGCTCGAGTAATAGCGAAGGAGCCACGTTATGACGGGTTGTAGCGACGATGTATAATCCGGAAGCTTTGAGGTAAACATAATTGATACCATCTATGTTGAATATAGGAGGCGAATCGCCTTTTTCGGTTTTGACCTTTCGAAAAAAGATTTCAGGAGTTGTGCGAATGAGATCAGAGCGGAAGTCCCTGTTGATGATGGTATCACCACGAGCAGATAAGATGAAAAATTGCGAGATCATGAATAGATAAAACTGCTTTTTTGTATATTTTTAATAGAATCAGTGCTCAAATAATATTCGAAGCTGATATCGATATTCTAACCCTAGCCTCACTAACGAAGACAAGAACTCCCTCTATTAAAAAACCTGTTCCAAAATAGCTGATCCCCTCTCGGATTCCCTTGTTGAATGTGAATAGGTTTGCTTTTTTCGGGATGGAGAGTTCAAGTTCCTAGCGCTTATTGAAAGCATTGATTTGTTTATAATGATAATTTTTGCGTTATTTGACTTAACCATTTTTTATTTATTGATAAACCACATGAGATGACTATACAGCTACATGAAATATGCATTGATAATTGTTCTTTTGTGAAAGAAAGCACGGGTAGGAAGTTATTTTTCGAAAAAAGACTATTCCAGAATGCTTTGGTGCAATTGTGATTGATTTACCATTTTGTCATCTCCAACGCAATGGCAACCCTCAAATTCTCTCTTTATTTGTAACCAAAGCCTCCTTGGTTGAACCCAGTGTTGCCTAAATAATCAAATCAAAAACTTTTCAAAGACATTGAAGACTTACCATAACCTGCTCCATATCCTTGGAAGCCTTGATTGGTACCGATGTTTGTTGGTTGGCCGAAACCTGCGTTCATACCGTACCCTGGATTTCCACCAAATCCTGGGTTAACTCCTCCTCCTACACCGAAACCTGCATTAACGCCTCCTCCAAAACCTGCATTCACGTTCACGTTCATTCCCATATTGCCTCCGAAGCCGGCATTAACGTTCATACCCACATTGGTTCCGAAACCTGGGTTACCACCACCGAACCCAGTAGTTGGGCCGAAGCCAGCTCCAGGCTGAGTTCCAAAGCCAGCGCCGAGACCAGCTCCTCCGAAACCGGTTCCTTTCCCTGGGCTATCAAAGAAATCGAGGTCTTCCTTAGTGGAGTAGAGTTGGAATGTATTTGAGCCTGCGAAATCTTGGTTGATTTGCTGTTTGCTGTTCGCTTTTTCTTTCTCTAGAGCTTCCTTGCTAAGGTCTCCAAGATCAACCAATCCTGACTCCAAACCAGTGAACATCTAGCCGAAGAGTTATATATTAGATTGATTGTTCTCTTAATAAAAAAAGTACCGATTTCTTTTTGGCTTCAGCTGTTTGGAAATCATCAAAACCGTCATCTTGATTCACAGGCTGCTTCTGGGTAGTTGGTGTGCTCTTAACTGTAGTCGTTTGGTTAACAGGCTTTGTACCGAAATCAAATCCACCGAGGTTGGTTGATGTGGTTTGGGTCATGGTGAATCCACCACCAGTAGTTAAGTTAGGTTGAGGAGTAAACTGGGGTTGAGTTGTAGGCTTTATATTGAGATTTTGGAACTGGTTCACAGGGTACTGTGGTTGTTGTCCGCCCCAGGTAGGTTGTGGCTGGCCTCCCCATTGTGGCTGTGGTTGTCCTCCCCATGGTTGTTGGAACTGAGGTTGAGGGTTGAATGCACTATCGAGTGCATCAAGTCTTGATCCTTGGGAGCCTTGCTGCAGTGGCTGAGTGCCTGGCATTTGGTAGAGATCTTTAATATTAGTTATGTTTGGAGTTGGAGTCTGTTGCTTTTGTGGTTCTCCCCAGCTGAGTGACCCAAGTTGTTGTCCTGTAGATTGTTGTTGCTGCTGATTGCCACTTGGAGTAATTGTTTGAGCGTTATCCCATCCCCCTAAAGCAAAAAAACGTTGTGCTTCCTGCGGGATATTAAAGACAATTTACATTCATCGTCGTTTTGCTGCTTAGTGGTGGTAGTAGTGGTAGTGTTAGTCGTAGGGGCTTTATCCCAATCAAAATCATCACCACCTTCGTCATCGCCGTCGATCAGATCTATTGGCTGCTTTTGTGTTTCTTTCTTGGTCTCGTCAGGAGAGCGGATTGGCTTCAAGCCATTTCCTGTTGACTTTGGTTTCTTTTCTACTTCAATTCCGTTGCTTAATAACGATTTTTGTGTTGAGGAGAGTTACCTTCAGGTTCTTTTGTCTTCGTTGTCGTAGTTGTAGAAGTAGGTGTAGTTTTCTAATAAATGAAGTTTACAAATAGAAATCGAGTCAATAACTACCTCTTCATGCTTAGAACCCGCGGTTCTCCATGAAGAAACTCTCTTGGCATCATCGTATCCACCACCTGTGGAGCCAGTTCCAAATCCGCCAGAAGTGACGTCTTTACTGCTATATCCACCGTAGCTACCGCCTTTGCTTCCTGCGCTGCCTGAACCAAAGCCTTCCATTTTTTCTAACAAAATCATTTAACCGAATAGATTAAGTCGTTGTGCTACTTCCAAAACCGCCGGTTGAGCCGCCGTATCCACCGAATCCTCCTTTGGCGGAATCACTGCTTATTGCCTGCATTTGACCGCCACCGATTTTCTCACGAAGCTTCTTGGCATTCTCTCTTTCTTCTTCGAGCTTGCCCTCATCAGAGATAAGCTCAACAACAATTTTCGCTTTCTCTCGGACTAAAAAAAATCCAGTTGAGTTGAGGCTCTAATTGTCAGAGTTTTTTACTTCCTATTCCTCTATCCACGCCCTCTTCGCTGTAAGCGAAATCTTGTAATCTTCTAATCTGGTAGATTTCGTCTTTAGCTTCTTGAATGCAGCGAGGGGAGCCATTCTTTAGCAAATATTCGAGCAGAGTCAATGACTATTTAAAAAAAGAGGAACAGTTAGCAATGGTTTGATAACGTTAGAAAAAACGAAGCAGAAAGCAAGAGTTGAGAGGCAGGAAATCTCACCTTTATAATTTTTCTCCATTTCTTTTTTTCAGAGCTCATTTTATCCCACACATGTTTCATTATAGTGTTAAAATCATTGCTGTTGGGAGGATTGTTATAAGAAAATGACATTAAGGGGTTGAGCGTACAAATTATATGTATGATCGGCGATTTCTTGAAGAACTCTGGTGGGAGCATTCCAGTTCTCGTCGCTTGTCGCTTCTTCAAGAGTTCTTTCGAACTGAGAGAGCGTCACTTTGTCTTTCCTGGAGAATTTTGATAGTTTAGGTGGAGTCGGAAGGAGGTCAAGATGCTTACAGACTCAAGGCGGCCTTTTTGGCTTGCTCAAGGATAGACATTTTCCTTCCTTGTCCTTTTTGGTTTTAAGTTGCTTTCTAATCTAAAATTAATAGACTAATATCGAAAAATTTCTTTTCAAAAATTATCTCATCGCGAAACAACGGCGTTTAATTTATATTTCTTCATCAGATGAGCCCAAGATTTGAAAAATATATAGCAACTAAGAAAAACCCTACTTATTTTGGCAAGAATGACAGCTGTAGATGCTTTAAGGCTAAACTAAAACGTCCTTGTGGGTTCATAAAGGTCAACTCAAGCGTGCTTAGTTGAGAGTATATTAATATCCTGAACCAAGACGCAAATGTAAAACAACTAGAGAAAGCGAAAGTTTGCGCATGGAAATCATTTAGTAGCTGACTCCCACCAAAATATGAAACCTCTCAATGTGATAGTGTGTCTTTAAAGAAGAATCAGATTTAGAGTTTAGATCATTGTGGAAATAATCAACAAATTTTGCAAGGCAAGTTCTTAATTCTGAGTCGAGCATATTATGATATGCTCTCCCATCTTCAATGTGGATAAGAATCCATTTCTATTCTTTGCTAACGTAAAATCCAGCTCTCTCCATTTAAGGTCCGTAAAATTGAACCCTGAAACATTCTTGGTCCTTCTGATTTTATTTGAAGGAACTGAAAGGCAAATTTGCGAAATTTGAAGACTTGAATGAGATATTCAGTCAGAGTAAGAATATTGAGTGCTATCAGTGGAATTACCAGGGTTTCGCAAAAAAGAATTTTCAAGATCTTGGAGAGAGGGTTAGGACTAATTTTTATTCATCAGATTCGATAAAAACTAAGGCTGCTTTATGAGTCTATTAAATAAGAGACAAGAATTTCAAAATCATCAAACAATGAGATGAAAAGGGAGCTGAACAAATTTCTCTGAGAATTTTTGTTAGAATGAATGAGATGTAACTTTTTATGAAATTCGACATTTCTCGAAATATTCACGCATGACTTTTTACATTATAGATTTCTAATAAATTTGTCCCTGCCGCTCCATGCACACTTGTTTCTGAAAAAAAAATTGCCAAGAAACAGAAGTTTAGTCTCGAAAAATATTTCAGTAAAATGTATTTCATCAAGGATTAAATCAACCATATATCTTAGTGGGAACTTTGTTTAAATCATCACAAACCCTATTTTGAAAAATTGGTAATGGATTAAACTAAGCCTCTCTTGCACTTAATGGTACAGAAAGCTCTATATCGCTTCGATATTCATTTATTTCGAAATCATATTACAGCACTATAATATACGATAAGAATTCCGATTTTAAAGTCGCGATTAATATATATAATAAATTAATACCTGAAACACCCTAACTATTGATGAAAAATCCAAAAAAGCATAACAAGAGGTTTACCTCTACACAGATTCTATTCCGTTCGATATCACTTAAAATGAGTGCCAGAGCACAAACGACTGAGCAAGTTTTACTTTATCCAATTTTGAATGCTCTTCGGAGCAAAAAACAAAAATCTTGTTTCTTCAGGACCTTACCTGACGAGCTAACCGACCACTGATTAAGAGATTCTCACAATTTGATGCATTTTTTAGGGAAGAAATGATATTATTTTAGATTTTGTCTCTCACCGCAACTATCAAATTGCCAACCCATCAAAAGCTCGGCTTTAAATTTAATATCAATTAATATTGCGTACATCGCGCTAACTACTACCGAAAAATGGTCCTCTCTCTTCAAAATAGAAAAGTTTACAACCCTCTGGACAATAACTCCCCTGAAATTCACAGCTACCTTCAGAAGAAAGGGGTTTTGTCCGTTACTCCCTCATCAACCACAACAACGAGTCAACGCTCCAAAAATACAAACTTCAATTCACCAAAGGGCTTACCTCAAAAAGGGTTCATGTTCCCAGCAAGACACGGCTCTTCAGATGGAGACTCCACCATTAAAAGCTATCGACTTGAACTTCAGGAAAAAGAGAAAAGCTACCTTCTATCAAGGAAAGGATCGGGAGGATTAGATCTGAAACAAACCTCGAGTTACATTTACCAGAATCAAAATACTGTAGACATCTATAAGACTCCAACGAAGCAAAAAACGGAAGATAAACGACTACCTTTCGATAAATATCGCGCTTCCGAGCCAGACATCCGTGCGGCTCATTACCATACAGAGTACGATTCTCTTGGTCTAAGGGCGTATGAGACTTCAAATAGTGGCTCTAACGGTGGGGCCTCGTCAGCGAAATTCAGAAAAAAGTTGGAGATAACTGTTGATCCGCTTGCATCAACCAGCAGCGCACGCACGCTGAAACAATCTCGACCATCAAGCACAAAAAATGCTGACGACAAGAAAGGGAAGCTTGGTGAAGTAACTGTTAAAGTCGTCGGACAACCAACCTATTCTTTTGGGTACGCGGACAAATTGGGAGGAGTTTTTAAGAGCTCAGCTGAGAAAACTGGAACCAAAGGAGCTGAGAGGCTAGAAACAACTCCTGGAAGTCAAAACGAAGGGAATTTCTACAGCAAGTATCTAACTCAGGCTTCTGAAACGAAGATTTCACCAAGGACTAAATTCATTCGAAATGGTATTAATTTTTCATTGGTAACCTAAACTCTATCTGGTTATCCTAGGTGCAGATATTTCTGTCAGAGACTCGGCAGACTTGCTAACGCCAGCAAAAGACTCGCCCTTAAAGACAAAAACAAACAACTATCTTATCAGCAGTATATGATAATTTTTTTGAGCAGACTTATGAACATTTTACCTAACAGGCAATAAACCCGAAGAAGAAGAACCCATTAAGTCCTCTGAATCTCTCCTAAGCAGATCGAAGCTTTTCCAAGATGAGCGATACAAGCAAATTCTTGGGAGAAATGAAGCTACTCGCGCATCTCTTGATTACTCCACAAATATGCAGGAAGCGACAGTAAACCGGCCTTCAGGGAACCAGACACCAAAACAGGAAAAAATCAAGCCGATCTTCTCTGCCCAAGACCCTAAACCCACGACAAACGGAAAGAGTGAGACGCTAGATGCTCTCGTAACCCGAGTCAATCCTGGCGAGTTTGCTTGGAAAAAGTCTTATCAATTACAGCCTACTACTATTACTCAAGAAGTTAAAAAGCAAGAGCCAATTCAAGAACAAAACAGAATCCCTTCATCGCAAAGTATTTCTACGGAGTACCAAATTCAGGAAAAACCAAAAACTCCTTTAGAATCCAGGAACATCAAGGCTTCGAAGCTCGTTTTCTCTTCTCAAAAGAAAGAATTTCAAGACTCAAACGAATCAACTACTCTGCCGACTCCAACTGATATTGCCTCTGCGACTACGACGGCATATTATATGTCAAATTTCCAAAAATACTTAAAGAATCCCAACCCGAAGGACTACTTCAATCAAATCTATAGAGAACACTTCAATCAGTCCTACCAAGCACTACAATTCGTCAAGCGCACGAAACCAGTTCCTGCGCGCACCCTCCAAGCGAAAAGAGTTTTCTTGAGTCGACGTCCTGGATATCAAGGTAACTCTATCCAACACTCCAGTTAAAAGCAACGTATTACAATAAATTAGATAAAAAAACCATTATTTTCGATATGGATGAAACGCTGATCCACTGCAATGAGAATTTGGGCCTTCCTTACGACGTGAAATTACCGATAAAGTTCCCTCATGGAGAAGTGATAGAAGTAATGAGATTATATATGATATGCGCGCCTAACCGACCTTAATTCTTTCTAATAGGCTGGCATAAATATTAGACCTTATGCAGTCGAATGCCTTAAAGAATTGAGCCAATACTTTGAAATCATTGTGTTTACGGCCTCACATAGCTGCTACGCTAATGTTGTGCTGAATTATCTTGACCCCACCGGCCAGTATATCCACCATAGGCTGTTCAGAGAGAGCTGCATCCAGACAGACGAAGGAATTCATGTGAAAGACCTGCGCATTCTGGCCAATAGGGACTTAAACGACGTTGTATTAGTCGATAATGCAGCGTATTCGTTCGGATTCCAAATCGAGAACGGCATTCCAATTATTCCCTTTTATAACAATAAAGAAGATCAAGAGCTATTGAGTCTGATTCCCTACCTGAAGCAGTTTGCGTACACGAAAGACATGCGTGAAATGAACAAGCAGACATTCAAATTCCACCTTTATACGCAATTCGGGAACTCAGACAAGCTCCTCGAAAAACTTTTGAATTAAGCGTTGACTATTCTCAATGGTGAAATGATTTAAAACAACAACAACTCTCTATAACTCTAAACCGTTTAAATCAGTCCTTTCTTTGCGAAGGAATGGTTTCAATCTATTTTTTTTTTTATTTTGGAGTGCTTTATTTCGCGAATATCTAAATTCGATTGTTACGTATATGCATTATTGATAAGAACCATAAGGGAGAGAAACTATATATCAAACAAATTCGTTAAAACCTGATAATTTTTTGTTTTTATTAACTCAAAAAGTATTTGTCTTCTTGTTATTGAACGAAGAAACAACTGCAATTTGAAATGGCTATTTATTTTTCGCTTGACTGCTAACTAAATAATTTTCATTGCTCTTTACTTAGGCGATCATTAATAGACTAGAATTCTATGGTTTGCTCATCAAATGATTAATAAATCATTAGTAAGGCAGGCAACGATTGGTTAGCGGCCTTTATGGACAGAGTAAGACGATGAAAGAGGTGTTGATACCGTATTTTATTTGAAACAACTATTTTGGGTGGTATATAAGTCGGGTATCTCTGAAGTTTGCACCTCAAATTAAAATCAAGGAAAAACAAGAAGAAAAAATGAATCGCTTTAAAGGATTGTTCGGATTATTCAAAGAGGTTAAGAACACTCAACATCACCCTGAACTGACAGAATTCCTCACGCACAACAAGACCTTCCAGAATGCCGTCCACAAAATTGAGGATTTTAAAGGATTCTTGATTAAGTCACTCGATGAGGCTGCTTTTCCTGAAGAACAGAAGAAATTGGCAGATAAATCTCAAAACAAAAACTCAAAGACAAAGAAGTGAGGTACAATGCAGGAACCTTCCCTCAGATTTTCAGCAGATTCTACTTAAAAGATCTTAAAATAAAGAACAAATTACATTCACAGAGAATACCGTTTATCGAATTTAGTTGATCATATGTCTAGTTCTCAAAGTTCGATGCTGAATATTCACAATTCTCAGTATCTGCATTGATAGATGATTTATTCGACTTTTTCTCTGTATTAATGATCTTACCAAATTGGACTTCTATTGCTTCCATTAGAGGATTTGTTTTAGCCAGAGCTTAAAGTGCCGCATGTTTATGCAGTTAAATGAAGGAATCTAGGCTTTAAGCTACTCTTTTCTTGGTCTAAGGGAAATTGATATTTGAAATAGCTTTTAGAGGGGTTATTTTCAAAAGGTAAAAACAACCCTTCTTGAAGGTATTTCAATTTTAGTTTAGTGAAGAGAGAAGCTTTTGAAATGTCACTACATGAAAATTGAGTTTTTTTCGTATTGCCTTCTTTTTTATATTAATCTCACTCCATTAAGAATGTTAAAGAAGCTTTCAAATGATATTTAGCTCAGTGATTGAAGCACTTTTGAGTGCATATTCGTCAATGGATAAGCGTTTTACAATTGATATAGTTATGTAGAAGACTGCTCTCAAAAGCGGATATCAACGATAAAATTCTTTGAGTAAGCCGAAGAGCCACTACATATCCTCGAGGTCGAGATCGAGCTCTTTGAGTATTTTGTTATATAGATCGGCGACTAGTTTCTTGATGTTCTGGACATTCTGTCTGTTGCTTTCGTACAGACGAAGTTGTAATTTGTTCTTGAGATTGGTGTTGTCTTCTCTAATCGCAGCAGCGATATCTCCAAACTTCTTGAAAGCCAACTCTTTCACATGATTGCGAACGTTCTCAATAATAGTAGGCAGCTCGTTTCTGTATTCGTAGTACTAATCAAAAGCTTTAACAACAAAATTCTTGGTAAAAAAGCAATACATCGTCATCAAAATCATCCTTTCCGGCATTTTCAGCATCGATTCTTTCGACTTCATTTTTCACAATATCTTGAACTTGATTTGTGAAATTAGCAATGTTTTGATCGTTGATGTTAAGACTAAAAAGCAAAGTTAACCATCACCCAGCATTGAATAATAGGATGTACTTTTCTTCATCAGTCACAACCTTTACCATCATTTGTTGGTACTCATCGAGTTGTATTTTGAACTTACTGTCGACATTATTGATCGAATTCTAAAGAAAACGGTTATTATCTCAACAAAAGGAAGCGAATGCTACCTCTTTGAGACTGTTGTAGTCCATTTCGATGACTAAAAGAGCGTCCTCCATTTCTCTCAGCTTGTCTTGAAGTATGTTAAAATCTTTGAGCTCTTCCTCTTTGTTCTGTTCGACCAGTTTCTCAAAGTCTTCTTTCTCCATCAGTTTTTTCGATTCGACCATCTCTTCGTGGGCTCGGATCTGCTCATGCTTTCTTACAATCTAATTAAAATATTATCACTCGCACTCAGTTCGCAAAGCACAGAAATCATACTTGTTTCATGAGTTTATTGAAATCATGCAGCAATTCTTGGTTCTTTCCTTCACTCTCTTTCTCAAGACTTTGCAACTCGTCCATAAAGTTCTATTCGCGAAGTTCAGATCCCAGAACTGATCATTTTACTTACTTGAATCAACTTCAATCTCTGCTCGTTAATCTTGACCACTTCCTCTTGCAGATTCACAAAATGTTCTCGCATTTTGGAAATAAAGCTATCCAGATGATGAGAATTCCATACCGATGAAAAAATGATTGATTACGTTATTATTTCCTCATCCACGCCAGGGAAAAGCGTCTTCATTCTCTCAAGCTCAGCGTCGTGAGTGAGTTCTTCAGGTAAAGTCTCCAGGACATCCACCTTCGCTCTCTAAATTGTCATCAAAGTTAGTTAGTTCGTCCTCAAAAATAGGTATTAGTCCTCACTTTGAGTTTCTCGATGCGGAGAAGTCTTTCCTTTTCTTGCTCCTCTGAAAGCTCCTTCTTATCTTCAAGGGCGTCTTTGTATTTATCATCGTCCTTCAGCTTCTTTCTCTGCTCTTCGTCGATGAACTGATAATCCAAATACTTGAGTGCGGATAGCATAACGATCATTTTTGGCTTGTATTCTTGATCTTTTTCAGTGAATGGGTTCTTTGCAATGTTTACAACGTTTAAAAATCGGAATTTTCTAAGGTAATCGATCGTCTATAGAGCTAAATTAGACCATGGAGCTGACAATTCTCATACGTGATCCATTTCCTTCAGCTCGTTTCTGCCGATTGAGAGTACATTCAGCTTCGTGCAGTTATCCAAGCCTTGGAGTTTTGTGATTTTATTGCTGTACAAGCTGAGATCCTCGAGCTTTCGAAGCGTATCAAGGCCAGTGATTTCGGTAATGACATTGAAAGAGAGATCTTCGCAAAATTTATAATTTAATTGATCTAATGGGGATGGATTACCTAGCCACCGGATATTGACCAGCATCTCAATATTTTCTATCTTTGCAATGAGATTATTATCGAGTTGAAGCCTTTCCAACGAGTCCAGGCCTTGCAAATTGTTAATATGCATGATATCTGTATTCATTAATTAGATGTGAGCCTCAGGAAAGTCATATTACTGTGAAATGAAAGGCTCAGCACTTTCACTTGATTGAAAGGCTTATCGTCCTGCATTAGAATCTTGTTTTCTTGATTGTACTTCTTAACTGCAGCTCTGTCCAAGAAGTTTGGCTGTTAATGAAAGGAAGGAAGTGATTGATACCGAATCATTTCATTATTGATGACTGAAGCTACGACAGAAGGCTTATCTTTGCCGTCCTTCTTCTTGTTTGCTGTAGTTTGATGGTTGATAAACGTAAAATTCATATCTGCTTAAATATTTTTTTCGATTACAATTGTTATTTGCAATTTAAAAAATAAATGTATACAGTGCATGAATTTGTAACTGCTGCTTCTGCCAACACAAAGACTACCTTCAAATTTCGCTGCTGAGATGTCCTGAAGAAAAACAAGAGCTTTCCCGAATTTTCCGTGGAATGCCGATTACGGTCATGGACCAATAATATAAAGTAATACCCAGAAGCTAAAAAAATTGGCTATGAAAATTGAAAAACCTTGAATCTTAAAGCTTTTGAATCGATGAAATGGGTCAGCTCGCTGCTGTTAATTGACAATCGATAATTATACTAAAAGATTAACATGAGATTACTCCCAGGGGAATTAGATAGCAAAGTTAAAGTTCAAATACGAGATTAATACGAAGAGATTTCATACAGATGCATCTGGGAAAAATCTTTTTGCATTAATACGTTGTTTGCCAAAATTCTACGTCGTGGGAGCTTTCTTTAATTCGATTTTGATAAACAATTAAAAAAACGATATATAGAAATTCTCATTTTTTGAAATGGATTTCGAATACACCTTAGTCTTCAAGAAACTAGTTTCGGTTTATAAGGTCGATCCTCCTGCAGGCGATTACTCCACAGCTACGTGGAAAGAGGGCAGAATGGCTGTTGGTAACCCTTGAGAAACACTGGAGCATTTAAAAAATTTTTCTTTCCATAGTAAATTGTAAGGTCGTTGCCAAGGGAGAAAAAATTCGAGTTGACCTTCTCAACGGAGACGAAAGCTTATTCGTTACGACTCCAATTCCTGATGATTACCGTGAGGCAGTGTATAAGTGCACCAATTCTTCAAGAGGCTATGTCTTGAGAGTTCAAAATCCGAAAGGAGGGTACCTGTGGCTCGGTTTGAAATTCAACGATAGAAATGATGGATTTGATTTCTTTGCCTGTATCATGGACTTCCAAAAAAATCTGGAGCTGGAGAAAAATCCGACCAAATTCAAAGATGAGTTCAAACCTACTCAAGACTTCTCGCTTCAAAAAGGTGAAAAAATCAAACTTGCATTCGGGTCGCAAGAGGGAAGCACACAGAAAAAAACTACTTCCGGAGGAGGGTAATACCTTTTAATTTTTCTGTTTTGTTAATGATTCTAGGTTCGGATTGGCACCTCCACCAGGCAGCAATACTTCCACGAAGACTACTACAACCACGACTTTTCAGAGCAAGCCAACAGAAACGAAGCCTTCAGGCGGAGGCAGTGACTGGGGATTTGATTCATGGACCACTCCAACAACTAACACCTCCACAAAGACCAACACAAACAGCGGAGGTTTCGACAGTTGGGACTTCGGAGGCAGCAAGCCCCAGCAAACACAACAGCAAAATGATCCTTTCAGCGGTTTTTCCTTTGGAGGGACCTCGCAACCCACAAAACAGTCTAATGACCCTTTTGGATTTGGTACGTCTACTACCAACACTAATACTACGGCCAGCAACCAACCGAAGAAACAAGAAACAGTCAATCTTTTGGACCTTTAGCAATATACAAAAAGCAATTTATATTTTATTATCTGTCTTTCATGTCGTGTGAGATGCTATGAATAATAACTTCCTATGTCTCAGAATCCTCTCATCCTCATGTTTCAATAATTCAGAAGGAGGTTGTCAGAAGGTTATGTAAGGTTCGGTTGTCTGAGAAAAAAATAAATCATTTAATATCTGCTTTCATCGAGATAACAGTTAAAGCTCTCAGCTGAACTCGATATGACTTCCTGATTGATTAAGAGTGCGATATGTTTGAAATGATGTTTTTCTGTTGAAACAATTACGATAACACCGAAACTCTCCAGGAAAAATAAAAAAAAAAAATCAAAAGCAACGCAAGGTCTTATGGTTTTTTTGACAGCTTTTTCTTGAATTTCACTTTCAACAACTCCTCCTACCTAAGATGAACGCAAATAATATATTTCTTATCCCCTAGAATTACAATCAAATTTCATTCATATCTACACCAATATTTTCCACTTGTTTTGTCTCCGACCGGAGCTGGGCACTGCCATCTTGCAGATTTTTCCCTCGATGTCTTTGGTACCATCCAAGTTTCGAAGCAGGGTCCTCATTTTCTCTTAATTGCTTCAGTTCCGCTGCTATTGCCGTCAGTTCGGAGATTTTCGTCTCCTTTGCCAATTTATCCCTGAGATAAGTATGCTTCTAAATATCATTATTAAGAAAAAGTAAGCACTTTGTGAGATTACTTGAAGTCCTGTGTGGAGCATCTTAAACAAATGCTGCTTTATAAATGTTGTTTTTGTTGGATACTGCTTGGTCAACTCAATATACTCGAGAGCCAATTCATCAAGATTGTATAACTTGCCACTAAACAGAGCGGGATTCTCCAAAATACTTTCCGCACTCATCACTCCATCTACCCCTGTATATTCCATACAGTGTTCCACATCCTCGAAAGTATGGATGCCGCCGTTTGCAAGAACAGGAATCTTCACTGTTTCTTTGATCTTTTTGATAATATCCCAATTACAAGTTCCCGAAAGATGTTTATTTTGCTTTCTCGTTCTCCCATGCACAGTTAGCAGACTACAACCAGCACCTTCAATTTTTTTCACAAGATCTATTGTATCTTCTTCCTTGGGAAGTATTCGGATTTTGCAACTCACAGGCACTTTCAGTCCCTTCGCAAGCTTGTCCACCATCTTACTAGGTCAAAGCATTTTATTTATGAACAATACCGATGATGCTAGTTATACCAAATTAACTCCGGATTTTCCAGTAAAAAAGAGCCGTATTGTCCTCTGCGAGCGATCCCTTGAGGGCAGCCGAGGTTAATATCTACAGCATCACATTCATTCTCAACCATTTGAGCGGCATCCAGCATAATGTCCGGATCGTTACCGCAAAACTGCACGATCAATGGACGATCTTCAAGACAGGTTGAAAAGTTATCCTGCTTGTAGCTTTTATCTTTGACCATTATCCTGTAATCAGCTTTTTACTGAAAATGATAAGGCGAAAAGTTACTTGCTGTATAGCATGGGTGAATAGCATAGCTGTGTTCCATATTTTCGAGTCAGCATTCTGAAAGCAAGTTCGGATTGCTCTACCATTGGTGCGAGGACGAAATTTGGAGCCCCTATGCTGTTGTAAAATTCATAGGCGGAGGAATTTTGCAAATGCTTTAGGATAGAGGTAGTTGCTTTCGCAGTAGAAGATTTTAGCATTTTTCAAACAGTGGACGATTTATTTCGTTTAATATCAGTTTGATATTATTGAAATCTGTTTGATGCGAAAAATTACTCAAACTAGTTAGACTAATTGATTCTTGTGATTATGAAATACGGAATTATCTCTTCATTTGGTTCAGAAGACATGACTCAAGGTGTTACATTGAGAAGAATATGGGAAACTATAAATGAAAAATTACTACATATTACATTGCCTTGCACATGAACCGCAAGAGTTGTTAAAGAAAAAGCACTCAACTTTAAAAGAGAGAATGTTTTAATGCTTGGTAAATTAACTGGCAGGAAAAATTACAATGGGGCGTGGAATAGCATAATGAACTTTAATTCAGTTTACAATGATCACAAACCTGTATAATGAAATTTAATCACTAGAAAGTTACTGCCAAAGACAGTTGTACCATTAATATTATTATACATCATAAGCGATCGAAAAACTTATTAAAACAAGAAACCTAGTCTGATGACTCTAATTGACTTACCTACGACTTATTCATACGTGGGAGATGTAAATGAATTGATTTTTCCTTTATTCGAGATTTTGTTGCCACCCTTCCTGTGGATAAATCTCTCGCCCTTCCATCGATGAGGCCATCAAGTTAAATTGCGCCGGATAAACCGCGTTGTTTACTTGCTCAAACTCTTGTCTTGGATACATAGGAGTGCTCGGCGGTCGGTTATTTTGATTGAGCGGGTATGGGTAATTTGGTTGATTCTTGAGTAAATTGGGAATGAACGGGTTCACAACGAGATTATTTTGGCTGAAAACGCTGGAAAAAGTGTTGTGTTGAGTGTTGAATTGATTCACGCTCTCTCTCACTGGGACTCCGAGATTATTTATCATTGGTTGATCATCCTTTGTAGGCTTTTTGCTCTTATTGTATATATCCAATGATTGCTGATAATTATTCAGCGTAGCTCTGTCAAGCAAATGAATTTCGCTTTCTTTAAAATCAATTAAAGCGAAATAGACTTGACTGTCAGGGCTCGTGATCTGGAATCGTAAGGCGTTAATATCCACTTTTTTTGTAGAGAGCTCCCATTTACGATTGTTAAAGACTTCTCTGAGATTCTTTGCGCCTGTGGGACCGCTTTGAGTGCTTGAAAAAGATTCGGAGGTCGTATCAAGAGGTCCAGCCATTGGATTATTAATCACGGTTTTGTCTTGAAACATTGGTTGAGGGAAGAAGGCGGGGTTCGAGATTTGTGGTTGAGGGTTGTTTCCGTAGTATGGAAGGCCATTGATCATCGGGAACAAGGCGCTCTGGGTCTGAGAGCCCTGAACGGTGCTGTAAGAGAAGCTCGAAGTATGTTGATGTCGAGGAAGAAACGGCAGTTGGAGAGGATTAGTGGCCTGCATGAGGTTAGATTTCAACGGATCCAGTGGAGCACCTTCGAAGGGGAAGTTTTGGTTCGTTGGGTATGGCAAATTTTGAGTGTAGAGGCCTTCGAGGGCTGAATGCGAGTGTCTTGTGGTCTTTATTGGAGCGAGTGTCTGACTCAGCAATCCTGGCTGAATTGGATTGGGTTTATTTTGAGAATCCGAGGTTTGGACGTTCAAACCAGGATTCAGAATTGAGGTCGCTTTCTTCAACGAATTTTCCTCTTTCTTGACTTTTTGTTCGTCCAGAGCCAGGTTTTGTTCCAGCAAGTTCTTTCGGCCAGCGGCCATGCTTTTCATTTTGGACATCGATGAGGTTGATTTGAGTGGAGACTTGCTTGAATATTCTTTTTGGGATTTTGTTAGGCTCGTGATACTGCTCTTATTTTCTTCCTTAATTAAGGCTGGCAACTCAATCTTTTTCGTTCTTCTGATTTCTTCTAGAACAGCGAACGCAAACTCTTGTTCGACTGTCTCAACGCTGCCTTCTTCAGAATCGTTGGGGTTTCGAAGAGATCGATACATCTTCGTGAGACTGTGCCACCGGTTTTTCACGGCGTTTTCTGTACGATCACCCAAGAGTTTGGCAATTTCGGACCATTTTCTCCCGATTTGAACAACACCCATGAGAAGCTTCACATCATCTTCATCGTTCCACTCGCCTCGTTTGATTGAGGGGTCGAGGTGGTTTATCCACCGCTCACGACACTGCTTTGAATGACGGTAAACGCTCGTGTCACTCAACTTATTGAACTCTTCAGCGATCTTCTTCCATTTACTGTCAGTGCCATAAGTTCCGATCACTCTCGTTAACAGCTCGTCTTCACGCTGGCTCCAAGGGTGTTTTGAGAGGTTTGCTTTCAGCATCGACATCCATTTCTTGCGGACTAAATTGTACCCTTTCGTAGGGAAAACACTTCCCAAGAATTCCCAAGTGTCTTCTTCCTGTTGAAAAATCATTTCGTTAAAATCAGTCACAATGAAAAAAAAAAATTACAATAGATCGATAGTCAAGGCCTCTGATGTGCGTATAGTAAGCAACTAAGGAGATTAAAAACTCAGTTTCTTCTTCGGTCCAGTTCTTTTTCCCGTAACGCGGGTTCACAACGGATTTCGTCAGGAGTTTTTCAAAGTATCGTGCTAGTTCTTCCAAACCAAGAACCGATAAGCCTCGTAAAGAGACTTCATTCAAAATCTCTTGGCAGAGTTTCTCTGATACAGGAGGACCTCTTTTAAGCTCAGTATATAGCGAATAGAAACGGCCTTTAATCTGAGCTTTGAGCTCAGTTTGCCTTTTCTTTCGCCATTGTCGGTTGTTCTCGTTGCCTGTACGCGTCATTTTTACTGAAGCGTCTTCAGATTCGTCGAATTGTCGGCTTTCCTCCATTTTGAGGTGGTCTTTTTGGCTGACTTCTACTTTCACTAGGTCGAGATGTAAGGTCAATTGGTATTGAGAGTGCAATTTACCTTCTTGACTTTGTTCACCTTCCAAATATGAAAGATCAACCTCGGCCTGCTCATTAAAATCGCCGTATATATGTTCGAAGTTCATTTGTCAGAAAAATGCTAGTGCTTTGATGTATGGTTTTCGCCGTTGATTGATTTCTTGAAAAGCTTTAAATTGAATTGATTATTAAAAATTTCTCTCTTATAGGACGCCATGCGAATGTCTCTCAGTGCAATATTTTTATCGCGCGAGTCAAAGATTAAATTAAAATAATTATACTGATGAATTCCTTCCTTTCAAACTCTCGAAAATTCCAAACTTCAATCGACAAACCAGGATATAATTTTGACTTTTTTTTGTGCCAGTTTTTACTATTTGATTTTTTTTGGTGAGTTGTAATTCCAAATTGAGAAAGTAACTCACTAAAACTGTCATTCCAAAGCCCCAGACTAGGTCACAGGTTTCTATCTACTGCGAAATCACTGTTTTGTTAGGATCTAACTCAATCTTCTCAATAGCTTTCAATTTTTAAGAATGGGAAGGAATTTGTTAATCCATATGAATGCCAAAGGTCGTTCTATTACTACAAGACCAAGCATTCTTAGAGACCTATATCGCGTTTTTCTTCCTCTAAAATGAAGTATTCTTGCTTTAGAAATAGAATTTGTGGTGTCTTTTTGGTTGGGGTAATTTGGCAGTTCGTGACTGGTAGAAAATTTAATGTGAAATATTTACCAGTATTGTTCGATTAGATTATTTTCAGTAGAACGAAATCGAATTTTTATTAAACGCAATGAGCTTCCAGTGCTGAGAAATCACCAGTACTATCGGATGTCACTGGTAAAGCAAATAACAACTAAAAATACTGCCCGTAGATTACCTTCCTGGCGTTTTAACAGAACATTGAGAAGATGAAATTGCAAAATCAAAGCAGCATTAGCTTTTTAAGCGCGACATTTTCAATAGAGCGCTTTATCTTTTGCAATTTTCCAAACAACCTTAAGCTTTCACCGTTCGTAACCTCCTTATTGTGATTTCTTTAATATATACATAAAAACTCGAAGTAAGCACTTTGAAATCAAGGAAAAAATTTTGAAAAAATATAAAAAAGCTAATGTATACGAATAAACTACAATACGTTGTTATTCTTAAGTTAGTTCATCTCAGCGTTATGTTGCGTTCCCTTGATTTTTTCATATATCCGCAACAAGCTCGGATTGTCCGTAATTTTCATACTTTTGTTAATTGAGACAGAATTTAAAATTTGTAATTTTTGTTGGTGGGTCAACGGCGAATTTTGTTTCATAGAACGATTGAGAACATCAAACTTCTCTGGAAATGAGGTTGTAGAATGTTTATTTTGTTGATCCGCACACGTCACTCGAATCTGAGAATGTTTAAGATCGACATAAGAATTCCTGGTTTTGTTTCTCAAGTATTCCATTATGAATTTGTGCCTTTTCACAGGAGTATTCGGCTTCATTCCAGTATCCGTGGGTCTATTTTGGATTATCGCGGATAATATCCTGCGTTGAGGGGATTGATGCGCCGTTACAGCTTTTTCAGAGGTAACCAATTTCGTACGTGAGGTGCTCATTTTGGTGTCGGGGCTAGAAAACGGATCAAAGGATGTTGTGCTCCTGAAATTGGTCCTTGTTGTTGTCTTCTGAGACCTCGAGGTTGCTGTTGTAAAGCATTCGCTGTCTCTTTCAGGAGTTTCAAATTGAAATTTCACTTTAGAATTTTTCGCTTTCTCCATTTCGGCAAGTTGCTCTAACTCCTTCTGCTCAGCTGCTTCTTTCAGTATCTGGAGTTTCAAAATGAGTTCTTCTTTAGCCTCAGAAGCTGCGAATTCAAATTTGTTCGGATTAGTGCCATTCAAAAATAATGTAACTATACCGGTGTGTTGTTCTTTTGGAGAATAGAAAGTACCCTTATAACTTAAGAAAGGAAGTTGAGAAGGGTCTGTAATACTAATGCGAAGTTCGGACATCGGTGAACCTGATATCTGAATAAAATAAATGAGATTTTGTTTTATTCAAAATAATCTGAGCATTAGAATTCAAAATTTGTGATGGAGGTATAACTTCGTATACATGGTAAAAAGTTATCACAAAATGATTGCGACTCATTGACTAATCAGATTTTTTTGTTTGCTTCTATCGAAAAGGACTTCATTAGCAATAATAAAGCTCAGGTTCATAGCGTGACTTTAAGTAGCTGACTATCTGCAAAGAATTGATAATCTATTTTCTGTTTTAATTTATGTAATTTTCGTTTGCTTTACTTTCGTTTCTACGGAGTTCGATTCAGCCGTAAGATAGCTCATTAACAAGTTTCTATCAGGTTTTTTGCGGATACATGGGAAATAATTGATCAGAAAAATCCGACCAATTTCATTTGGGTCAAATTTTAATATTAAGCTTCTGTCTGCCACCAACAACTACTGGAAACGACGAAATGTCTACGGAAAAAACACTTTCAACACTTATCCCATACTAAATATCTCATTTTTCCAATGTAAACTAGTGAAAAAATCTTGATTTTGAATATATTATATGGAAAACAGCACTTTGGTATTTTGTTTTTGTGCCAAAAAAACCATTTTCAATGAAGAAAAGAAGCTACGAAAACCTTTGCGAGTCAAACCTGAGCACAACATTAATTTCCTCTATCATCATCATAGGTGTTTAAAGCTCGATTTTCACAGAATAACTTAAGTAAGTTATATTTAAATCAATCTTTAAAAAAGCAAATTTTTTCTGTCATCGATGCGAAGGAAAATAGGCGACTACGTGATGGAGGACTTGATAGGGAGGGGCCAGTTCGGAGAGGTCTACAGAGGGTACCACCAAACTACAAAGCAAGAAGTAGCGATTAAATCCATGCCGAGATCTAAGTTTGTGGGCAAAGTCAAGGAGCTCTTTGAAAGTGAGCAGAAAGTCCTCAAAACTTGCAAGAATTCAAACATAATCAAACTGATCGAAACAAAAAAGACCGAAAAGAACATATATATGATTTTAGAGTATTGCAACGAAGGAGATTTGAAGAATTATCTCAAGAAAAAGGGCAAACTCGCAGAATCTGAGGCCGTCGATATTTTGATACAGATATTGAACGGGTATAAAACATTAGTGAAGCACAACATTATGCATCGTGATCTCAAACCAGCAAATATTTTGATGCATAATGGCGTCATTAAGATAGCTGATTTCGGCTTCTGTAAATGGCTCGATGAATCAGGAAAAACTGGAACGATTCTTGGATCACCCTTAAACATGGCACCTGAAGTACTGCTTGCTGAGAAAGATAATAAGTCTTATACGAGCGCTGCTGATATCTGGTCAATAGGGACGATTATCTATGAATTGCTCTTTGGAACACCTATATACAATATCCCTGTTCCTGACGTCAAAACTCTTACTGCATTAGTTGAAACTTACCCAGAAATCAAGATACCCAAACCAGGCTATAAAATTTCAAAAGTTGTTGAGGACGTTCTCAAAAGAATGCTGATCTATGACCCAGCGAAAAGAATAACTTGGGAGGAGCTTTTCGGACATAGTATTAACACGTATCGCGAGGAGAAAACCCTTAAGGAATTGAATACGAGCTTAAATAATTCAACGGATAAAACCATTCTAGAAAACATGAGCAAATTCTACATCCGCACTAACCAAGTGGTGAATAATCTGCGGGATTACAATAAAAAATCTCAAATAAATAATTACGTAAAGAAGGCCGCCAAAGGCGAGGCCGACAAAACTGCAGGGTACAATGGTCCAATAATTCAAAATACTGAAGAAAATACGGACCAAGAGGAGGAGTATGGTAAAATCATGATTTGAAAATTATAATATCTAATGTATCTTTGATTCATAGGAGGAGAAGAAGAAAAGAAAGCTGATGACTCATTGAAGTCCTCCACCATTGAAATCAATGAAATAGAAGCTGATAAGAACGGCAACGTAATCGCGGCTTTGGAGCTCAGAACCAAAATTATCCAGCGAAATTCGAACCGGACACTGCATGAAAGAAACAAATGCGCTTTCTTGGGTAGTACGGCTGACGAGGCTTCTACTCTGGAGTTAAAGCTCTCCAATCACGCGAGTTTCGTGCTTCTCAAGAAGTTGAATTATATGATAAGCAACCTCAAACGAACGCTGCAAAAAGGAGATAAATTATTCCTTAAGCTTTATTCGATTGAGCAGTGGGAAACTTGGATGCAGAGTAAAGAATATGCGAACATACTAAAGCATCTCTCGGAAGAGGAAGAGGTCTTTAGGGGGTATTTAAAAGCTATTCTCGAGAAATCCCAAGAGGGAGATAGCTCTAGCATCGATCTAATCCCTGGGTTCAAAGAGATATTGAATTTGGATTTGAATGAGGAGAAAAAAGGTAATTTCGAAGAGATGTTTATTAAGGTCCTGAGCATGTATTTGGGTGCTGTGGTGAATGAGGCCAAGTCGGAAAGGAAAAGGGACGAGGAAGAACTGAGGTTCATGTGGCAGCACGCGGATAACGTCCTTAATTCATTACAATTGGAAGCGGCTTTCGCTTTCGAGAATAAAAAAGGCGAACAGTTCGATTTCACTAAATTTTATGAAGAAATTGAACAGATTGATCTTGAAACACTTACAGCAAAAGTAAACCAGAAACTTGCTAAACTCAAGGCTTTTTGAATATTTTAAATGTGCAATGATCCGATACAGTCGAGTATCGATATTTCATGAATTTCTTCTTAATCTATAAAAAAACAAAAGAAAGAAATATTTACTTGAGTATGAATAGACAAACAGACCTATACATACATATACACACATAACGTGCTGTTCGAAATGTAGGAGAGTTGCATGTAATAACTCCATGAAAATAGAGGATTACCAATAAGAATAACTTTAGAGTAATTCCAGTTGAGCTGACCAATGAAAAACCGTTATAACTATTTGTTGGTGCTCTACGCTAAATCCACGTTTCCATTTCTTTCCCACACGAAAAATGATTATTAGTAACCATTTGGTGAATTAAAGAGGGAGAAAGTTTTGAGATTTTTATAATACCTTCCTAATCTCAAAAAAATTAATAATTTTATTTTTTATAAATTCAAATTAATGCATGTATGATGAGAGAAACTAGAGAGTTTCCAAATTAGTTGTGATTGAGCTGCTTGAGGTGTAATATTGAGGTAAGATGTTATAAAGGTAATTAGATAGAGAACGCTTCAAAGTGTAAAAGGTATATGAAACTCAGAATGATACAAATGTCATAACAATTTTTCTCTCAATCTAAGGTAAATACTATTGCTGGTATAAAGTCTGTGAAATTCCCTTTAATTCTCAATTAATGGTTACAACTTCTGTCATATATAATAATTGAATTTGACATTCAAAATATGAATCCAAGCAACAATATTAATAATAGTCATCATAAGATCTTAATTTGGAAGCCAGTAGTACATTTCTCAAAATAGATCTCATTCATTATCAGTTAAAACAAGATTTAATCCTCAGCAAACTATACTTTAGAATTGTAAATTAATTGTTGTTACAACTAATTTCTACGAATTCCTTTGGAATTAATAGTTTAAACTATGAAAAAGTAATTCACTTTTTGGTAGTTAATTGTACTTTGCACTATCAATTGTTAAATGTTAATAGTTTTAATAAGCAAGTCAATATATGTCAAAAATTCCAAGACAAAAGTATCACTTTGTCGAAATTCTCAAGTTTTTTGTTCTCCATTAAAACCACAAAATCTAGTATTGAATTCCTTCATGAATGACTTACCATTCTTGTTGCTGTTGAATTTTCTTCACGAATTGAGGAATCTATTAAAGTTATCTATATTGCTAGTTGATATATCACCTCGTTCGTTGAAAGATTCATGAATCTCTTCATCAATATTACAAAATCAATATTTGAATAAAAATCATCATTGATCTAGACAGTGATGGCGATAATTGGCTAATCTAGAAAGTATCTCTCAAAAAAGGAGTTTTGAGAGAATATGAGTTCAATTCCATGAGATTTTTCACAAGAATTATTTCTAACTTAGATTGACCATAGATTGTAACTTTCGAGATCGAAGAGCTTCGAGCCTTCTTCAGAAGTCTTGAAAATAATTCGGCTGCTTGGCTATTTAACACTGCCAAATTAAGGATCTTTGATATTTTTTATTTAACCGGAGCAAAAATGGGAAAGCATCAGAAATCAAAGGCAAGACTTGATAAATACTACGACCTCGCCAAGCAGCAAGGTTTCCGTTCTCGTGCCGCCTTCAAATTGGTCCAACTCAACAAAAAATACAACTTCCTCAACAGTGCTACTTCAGTTGTCGATTTGTGCGCAGCTCCTGGAGGCTGGTAAACAAAAATGTACATCCTTTTTCTTAATAATTCCCTCACTAGGCTCCAAGTTTGTACAAAATTCATGCCTATTTCAAGTCTCAAGATCGGTATCGATCTTGACCCAATAAAACCTATTCCGGGATGCAAGACTTTCCAAGAGGATATCACAACACAAAAATGCGTCAGTCTTGTAAGAAAAAGACACCCATGATAGTTGCTTATATAACGATTAATCCTCTAGATCAAGCGTGAGACTTCTGGCAAGAAGGTCGATGTCGTACTTCATGACGGTGCACCGAACGTCGGTGCTGAATGGAGCAAGGATGCCTACATGCAAAATGAGCTTACTCTGGCCGCGCTTAAGCTTGCGTGCATGGTTTTGAGAAAAGGAGGCGTCTTCGTGACCAAAGTTTTCCGTTCGACCGATTACAACTCCTTGATCTGGGTCTTCAACAAATTTTTCGCCAAGGTTGAATCGACCAAGCCCCAAGCCTCTCGTTCCCAATCTGCTGAAATTTTCGTGGTTTGCTTGGATTTCGCCGCTCCGGAGTACACCGATCCAAAACTCTTCGACGCTAAGTACGTATTTAAAAACACCGAGGCAGACCTCCTCAACCCCCACGCAGCCAAACAATACGAGTCTTTGGATGCTCTTCTCGCAAAAAAGAGAAACAGACAGGGTTACAGTGATGACGTCGGTGGTGTGGTCTATAAGGAATGCTCTTTCGAAGAGTTCCTCAACGCAGAGAATGTTATTAGCATTTTCGGAGAGTATAATAAGGTAAATTAAGTTCTATGCAGCGGTGAGACTAAGTATATCGATTAGATTCTTTGGACGGAGCAGGACAAAGAGAAATACCTCCCAATCACCAAGCCTCCAGAAGATTTCTTGGAGATCATGGAGGACTTGCGCCTTCAAGGAAAACGTGAACTTGGTTCCTTGATGAAGTGGAGAACAAAGATCCACAGAGCTTTGGCAAAGAAAACTAAGGAAAGCGCCGAGAAATCCAGGAAGGAGGCGAAGGATATGCAGATTGAAGAAAAAGACAACGACACAGACTCCGAAATTGAAGAGCAACTTCGAAAGGCCCAACTTAAGGAGATCAGAGAAAAGAGAAAAGAAAGAGAAGTTCTTCTTCATAGGATCGCGAAACAATCTGATCCTGCCCGTGGAAATCAAATGTTCCATGAGGTAACAAAACTTAACTTTTTGCATTGTTGAATGACGAACGATTCATTTGAAATAGGATGCTGAAGACTTTGAGGAAATCACTCACGGCTTCGACTTAAACAAGCTCGGCTACGTCGATCTTGATGAGGAAGAGGAGAACAAAAAAGCAGCTGAACAGGTAAAATTATGCTGTAAGGATCTTTCTCATAAGAGATAATAGGCTAATAAAGGGAAGAAATTCGCTCCAAATAGCAAAAAGGAGATGGAAGAGAATCTGGAATTTTTGTGGGAAGTGAATCAACTCAAAAAGGTTAGTTAATTGACTTCTGTAATTCAAGCAAAGCTTACTGATCACAAATAGAAAAAAATCTTGGAAAAGCAGAGACAAAAGAAACTGATGAAGAAGAAGGGACAGGACATCGAAGAAGAAGAGGATGAAGAAGACGGCCAACTTGAGAACTTTGATGAAGAGGAAGAAGAAGAAATGGCTCCTAACCAGACTAAAGCTAAGGCTAACAAAACCCAAGAGACTAATATTCCTGAAAGTAAGCAGTCTCTTGGCCATCAAAGCTAAAATTTCGATAAAGGCGTTCTCAATAGCAGATGGTTTGACAAAGACATCTTTAAACAAGCGATCTCCCACCAATCCTCTACAAGCCTACCAACGTTTGTGAATCCTTTAAGAACCAACAAGAAGGACGAGATAGAAGAGGAAAAAGTCCCAAGCAGCAAACGAATGATCGAAGAAGACAGCTTCGATGACGATGATAGTGATGATTCTGAATTAGAAACAATCAAAAACGCTGCTGCCAACAAAAAGAAGACGGAGAAAAAGAAAAAGGCTGGCCCAAAGAGCCAAGGCGACATTCAAATCGTTCCTCGACCCAACTTCGAGGATTATGATGAAGATGAGCTCGCAACGACAAGAGCGTTGGCCAAGAAAATGCTTCGTCTTAAGGATCGTGAAGACTTGATCGAAAGCTCGTATAACCGCTACTCGAAGCCAGAGGATGAAGAGGATCTTCCTGACTGGTTCGTGGAGGACGAAAGAAGACATAACTTCAAGACTCTTCCAATCACAAAGGAAGAATACCAAGCAGAGATGGCGAAACTCCGTGCTCTTGATGCTAAACCACCAAAGAAGGTAAAAACATTAATTAGATTCGATTGCTGATCAAAGGATGGGTGTATAGGTACAAGAAGCTAAGATCAGAAACAGGATTAGAATGGCGAAAAAGATGGTGAAGGCTCGCGCCAAAGCTAATCAGATCATTAATCAAGAAGGATTGAGTGAAGGAGTGAAGATGAGACAGGTGCAAAAGATTTTAAAGAAAGAACAAGCTGGGCTTAAGCAGGAAAAGAATTACAGAGTCACGAGAAAGTTCAATGATATGGATAAGAAACGAAGAAAGATTGGCCGTAACACGAGACTCGTCGATAACAGATTGAAAAAGGATAAGAGAGCCCTGGAAAGGAAGGGAAAATTGCATGGAGGAAGCAAGAAAATTAAGAAGAGCAAGCGTCAATCTAAAAGGCGTTAGAAGGCCGATTAGTAGTTCATATTCTTCTGTATAAAGTTTAGAAGTGAAAAATGTTAGGAATATTTGTGCCATTTTCATGTATTTGGTTATATGGATTTTGGAGGCTATGAATAAAGAGAAATATTAGCAAAAGTTCACACACACACGCATTTATTTGAATTTCGATCTATCGCGCATTATTAGTTAGTCATTTTGTTGAGGAAATAAAAACTCAAAAGCATTTTTCAGAACATAAGAATTATAGAGCTTTCCAATTCTCTGTTTCATAGCTTTCAACACAAGGAACCTTTTATTTATTCTTCGGAGGAGCCCAATCTGGGAACAATTTCTTGAATAGAATCCATTCGGATACACACTAATGAAACCATAGCTTTCAACCAATTGATAGTAAGAGGTATTCCACATGGATATCTTTATGAGGAGTTCCTTTGTCTTTTCTCAAGGGAAAATTAACATATTTTTCATTATGGTCGCTGATTTGTAGCCCCTGCAGATATCTCTCCCCTGACGAAAAAAAAAGCTCTTTTCCAAGGCATCCATGCAAATGCAAGCCGATATCTGAGCGGAACTTAGCGTTATAAGAAGTTATCACTTCTCCTGTTTTCCAACTCACAAATATGATGTTTTGAACACTCGACTCTAACGTAAGAGCCAGCAATGGGCGGTTATTTAATGGAACAATCTCGTTCACTCGTTTTCCAAAAGTTGTTAGGTGCACAAATTTCTTTTTCTGGACGTAGAGAACAAATATCTTATTTAGGGAGGTAAGAGCAACGACTTTCTTTGCTTTATTGAGCACAAGACCGTGGTATTCATATAGTATAATCGCATTGTCGATGATTTTGTCAATAACATCCCCTGAACAGACGTCTACGAGAAGTATTTTATTGCCCCCCTGAATGATCAACTCGTCCTCATTAATGGGGAACATCAAATTTACTTTTGGCCATCGGTATCTAGAATCCGCAATCTTTCGAACGGTTTTGTTAGAAATTATTTCGTAGAGGAGGTAGAGTAATCCATCGTGAGGATAGTTTTTGACAACAAATAAGAGAGATCGCGAAGATATGAAATGGACTGATTTGCTAAGATTCGGACCCGATAGGTCGAGATCTTGAAAACCAATTTCGCGATAGACGTGGTCTTGCCATCCGAGGCCCCATTCATTATTCGCGAGCACTATTCTGACGTAGCCGGATCGATGGTCCCACACAGCACAATCGCCTTGCCCGTTGAAGCATATATTAGACTTTCCAACGATCTCTTGAATCTCTGTCGTGTAAGATGGGTAGGAAATTTTTTCAATACTGCCTATTGATCCAATCATTGGAACTATATACTTTATAAGGTTATGACCTCCTTGGACATCAAGTTGAAAAGGCAATTCTTCATCCTCTTCATCATATGTGCCTCCCAGAACGACTAATGAAGTTGCATCCAACGGATGAAGAGAGAGTATATACTGTTCGAAGAAGATATCGCCTTCTTCAGCAGAAGATAGAAACAGGTCGATAATGAGGTTGTTATCCTCTTGAAAGGTGAGAGATCTCGCGTCGAAGTGAATTCCCGTTCCGCTGCTCCCTTTTACTATGATGACTCTTTCTCCTACTTGAGTAGTCACCCAGTGCTTCACTCCCTCTTCATAAACCAGCTTGTACCGGAGCCGCAGTTGTGAGTTATTTTCAATAAGGTCCCAAAACACTATACCTTTGTTGGATCCCTCTGCGAGGAACCCAGATTTTTCTAAATGAAATAATTTGGTGAAACTTTCTCCGACAACCCGTTTTGGGAGTGCCACTTGAGCGATCTTATTCTCTGCTAGATCGTATAATTCAATCAGGCCGTTTTGATAAAGAAAAGCAACTACGATTTTGCTCGTAGCTTTCTCGTCGTGTTTATGTGATATGAGTTTGATAGTAAATCGTCGCTGAGCTGAAACAAGCTGTGAGAAGTCGGGAGACGTATTTGAAATGAGTGTTCTTTGTGCTGCCAAATTGAGAAAAAAAATATCTTCTTGTCGATTTTTAGCGCAAGATAATTTGGGGCGAGATAAAATGCATGATAAATTTTCAAAGATCTGCACTTTGAAATCAATCCCAGCTGCTTAAGTATTTTCGGAAGGTTATAGGAGCATTTTAGATTCGTTTCGTATTCGTACCCAGGGTCAGGATCAATGAAAATTAAATTGCTATTTTGTGTCAACGCTAAAAGAGAATCGTTGCCAATGTCGAATATCTCTCGAATTTTTTCCTGCCATGGAGGAAATTTTAGCTTGCGCTGGAGGTATAGAACATCTTGGAAATATTCGTTTTGTGGTTTGTGATCCTTTTGCATTCTATGCTAGTTTTGTAGTTTCTGAGTTATAGACTTAACATTTGGATTATTTACTCAGTGTGGTCATTGGTTTCGCGAGCATATCAAAAGATTTGAAGACTCCCAAAAATTTGAGTCCTGTAAAAACTGCTATGAAGTCTCCTTGCTAGTACCTGCTGAGTCTCTTCAGATGGATCAGCTCAAAAATCTGCAGATAAATGAATGAAATAATGACAAACACCTTGCGGATTAATTAGAATTATTATCAAGATGTTCAGCCGGTCCAATCTTCTCATTTATTTTTCGATGTCCAATCTCTTTGATATAATCAGCGCTCAGTTAAACATTCTATCTTCCCTTAAAATCTGGTTTTAACTCATATGAAAGCATTTTATTAGCAGTCCATTGAGGCTGCCTCTCTCTCATTAATACAATACACAGGAAGAACACCTAAAAAATTATTAACATTACAGCAAAGATATTCAAATTGAAAAGCTCTGACATTAAGTCTGAGCAATATAGCATCTAAGAGTACTATTTGAACAAAAACCACTCTAGTTTAAATTATTTTCTTCTCCATTATTGATTTTCCGAGAGAAATAAGAACTCAAACGCGTGTTTCAACACGTAATAATTATATACTTTCCCAATTCTTTCTTTCATAGCTTTCAGCACAAGGAATCTCTTGTTTATTCTTCGTATGTGTCCAACCTGGTAACAATTTCTTGAAATACAAACGCTTAACCCACACATACAGCAATCAAGTCCAAGTAGATGATAGTATGCTGTATTCGAATTCTCGCTCATTGGTCTCATTACGAATTTCTCTATCTTCAGGTCTCTGTAGAAAGACAATTGAGTACGACCCGGTGATGAATAAAGCCCTCCATACTCTTTATCATCTTTTCTCAGCGGAAAATGAACTTGTTTTTCATTTGAGTTGCTCATTTGCAACCCTTGTAGAAAGCCCATGCACGAAGAGAACAACAGCTCTTTTCCCAAACTTCCATACAGATGTAGATGATTATCTGAGATCAGCATAACATCATACGAGGTAATCACTTCACCTGTGTCCCATCTCAAGAACATTATGCTCTGAGCCCTCGACTCCAATGTAAGCGCAAGCAACGGATTACCATTTAGAAGGATCATCTCATTGATACGGCTTCCAAATTTTTTTATCAGCTTCATTTTCTTTTCTTGGACATAAAGCACGAATATCTCGTAGATAGAAGGAAGCGCATATATTTGTCTCTCTTCATCGATCGCTATGCACCGATTGTCGTGTATTACACTACAATCCTCGATGACTTTTTCAACCACGTCACCTGTGTAAATGTTTACGCGGAGTAACGGGTGTAAATTTCTGCTTTCAATCTGGATTATGACCTCGTCTTCATTAATAGGGAAGATAAGACTGGCTTTTGGCCATTTGCGGGCTGAATCGACGATCTTTCGAACAGTTTTGTTGGGAGTTATCTGGTAGAGGAGGTAACGGAGTCCACCTTGAGGAAAATTTCGAATAATAAAGAGCAGCTTTTGAGGAGACATGAAAAAGACAGATTTATCAAAGTCTTGCTCTTCAAGGGCAAAGTCATGGAATTTGATCTCGCGATAGATGTGGTCTTGCCATCCGAGACCCCATTCGCTGTTTGCTAAGACTATTCTAACATCACCGGTTTCGTAGTTCCAAAACGCGCAGTCGCCTTGCTTGTTGAGACAAACATTTGAACTTTCAATGATTTCTTCGATATCCGTGGTGAATTCAAGCTGAAAGCGTTTCGAAAAGACATTATCTCCATCTACTGATAACGTAAATTTCGTCAAACTATGAAAGCCTTCATCCTCCAGCTCAAGCGGTAATTCCTCAGCCGCTGATTCATCTTCATATTGCGGTAATACCTTTATTTCTCGCTGTACTACCAAAGAAGTTGAATTCAATGGGTGGATAGAAAGAATTCTCTGCTCATAGCATTCTGTTCCTTCAGCATCGTAGGGGAAGGTATCTTCAATCGTTTCTCTATTCTGAAAAAAAGCGAGAGAGCTACTATCAAAGTGAATGCTCATCGCACTGTTCTCTCTGACCAAAAAGAGGATTTCTCCTACCTGCGCTGTCAGCCAGTGATTCACTATCCCCTGATAGGCCATCTTGCATCTAATCCGCAGTTTAGAATTATTTTCTATGAGGTCCCAAAACACTAATCTCTCGTTTGATCCTTCGGCGAGCAGCCCAGCTTTTTCGAAATAAAACAATTTGTTGAAATTTTCTTTCGCAATGCGTTTTGGCATTGCCATCGTAATCACCTTCTCTTCATACAAATCATACAAATCAATGAGCCCATTCTGGTAGAGGAACGCAAGGACGGTTCTACGCGTTGTTCTCTTGTCACTTTGCTGTGAGGGTTGAGAGTGACGACTGGTAGATTCTTTATTGGAAATCAATTTGATGTCGACAGGATCCGCTCTGCTCGAGTACCTGAGATATTTCATTTGTCTGGTTTGCCATTTGATAACTAAGAATTTCAGCGTTCCTGAACTGTGCTCATAGGTTGGAGCTATCAAAAGGTCGTTGCTGAGCTGAAAAAGACTGTGAAAAGTTGGAAGTATTAATTGAAACGAACGCTCTTTATGCTGCCAAATGGAGAAGAAGATTATTTTATTGTAGATTTTGAGGGCAAGGGTGGAAGGTGCGAGAAAGAAGCAATATTCGATTTTTAAGGAATGAGACTCCGAAATGAACCCTAGCTGCTTGAGTATTTGCCGGAGGTTATATACGCAAATAAGATTCGTGCTGGTTCGGTCGCCATGGTCGATGAGTAGCAAATTATTTGCCTTTGTTAATGCTAGAGCTGTATTATTGCCTACATCAAACAAGTCTCGAATTTCTTCTCTTCCTACCGGGAAGTCTAACTTGTTTCGTACATAGATAATGTCTTGGAAATATTTGTTCGGTTGCTTTTTTGGTTGAAGGTCTTTATCCATTGTGCGCTAGATAGTTTCTAAGATATAGCGCTGAAAATTTTTGAATTTTAAAGGTGATGATTAATTTACTGAATGTGTTGTGATATTCGCTATTCAGGAGAGACTTATTAAATTATAATGATCTCTAACATTAGGTGGAGAGAGTGGAGAAGCGAATATTTTATTTTCCCTCATGAAATACTCGAAGTCGAAGGACAAGGGATATTAGATGAACCTCTGCAGCTCACAAGAAAAGTGTAAGCTATCCTCGATATATTAACCAGAGGCGAAGAATTAAAAACTATCTTTCCTTTCAATTCCTCAAGTTAATTAATTGAAAACAGAACTTTGTCTCATATTCTAGATAATACCCGCAGGACGAAATACAACTGCAAGAATCAATTTTTTTTTTTGAAGTCGACTAGATATTAATCAAAGTCTATGTCTATATTTAGTGATATACAGCTCATAAATATATTTAGACTCCAACAACCGATGCACAAATTAGGTAAAGCTCCTTTCATTACTGAGGGCACTAAAGCAGGTGCAAAATGCTATTTCTTTTGCTGATACTATTCCTCTAGGTGGACAATTCTTTGCTCATCACTTTATCGAATACTTGCTCAAATTGAGCAATCGTCATTTCTTCAGCCAATCCGAACTCTTTTCATAAAAAAAAGTGAATACTTTAAATATCATCCCAGTTTAATTTACTCAATTTGTCTGTCTTGAAATAGATCTTGTCTTCGAGCAGGTGCACAAACACTTTATACGGCGCAAATTTCTTTGGTAATGAAGGGAGATATTGCAATCGAGTCACATCATCCCTTGGGTCAATGTTCTTTTGACTGAGCATTTGAGCTTCTAGGTGCACTGAGAGCGTCGAAGGAACGTATTCTTCAAAAAATCCATATTTTGTCTCATTTGACCATTCCCAGAATTTCTTCCGACAATTTTATGGGTCAAAGTAAAGGGTGTATAACCTTACCTTCTTTACAATGTAATAATTCTGCATGAACTGGAAGCAAACTCTCAAATTCGGAAGCATATGATCCCTCTCACAGATTTTCATTACCCAGAACGCAATTAACTAAGTCAGATAAAGCTTCTGCACGCAAAATATTTTACTTTTAAGTTGATTTTTATTAAGCTGGGAGGAATCTCAAGCTGATGGAGCGATAATTTAGTGGATGATTTATCTCCATACTTGACCTTTTGTGTGATTCGTAATTTGACATTAATTGAAAAAAGACTGCATACCTCAACGAAGCTCTTGGTAAAAATATTAAGGAGATCACGAATCGAGTGGAGGTTTTTCGATTTCGTCGCGATTTCCGAAAATAAAACAAAATTCGTTGTATTTTCTTGCCACAGCTTGATCTTCTTCAATAGAGAAGGATTCATTTCGTTGATAGTGTAGGAATGATTGTAAAACAATCTGTCTGAGAGAAGATTCAAAGTAATATTATTTTGCTCATTTTTCGTGTCTTTCGCTTGCTGAATTAACTGATCTTCATTCAAATCTATCGTATTTTCTTGCAAGTGAAGTTCTAAATTCAGTATTTCTTGCGGGACGCCTCTTATTACACAAAAATCTTAGTGCTTGATCTTTAATATAACACTTTACTTGGCGAAAGGCCTGAGAGAGGATGCGATATTTTTAATCTGGGATTTTCGTAGAACGAGCGGCTTTGAATTCCAAGGTACTGATGTAACTTCTCTCCTGAGTTGTACTCAGGGTCACGGAAAGCGTAATCTTTTCGTAGGTCTCTCAACGTTTTGATTTTCTTATTTTCTCTCTCTGAGAACTCTTTGAACTGTTTCATTGAAGCGGAAATCTTTGTCTTTATTTTTTGAAGCGACTATGGATGGGATATACTTAGAGAGCTCGTATTAATGCTAATATTCACTTGCGATTTTGCAGCAAATAAGAATTCGTTGGTCTCTTTGAGCATATTTTGATGCTCTCGAGACGCTTCGAGGTTTTCAACGTGATAGACTCTGTATTTATCTTGCTGATAGATTTGAGTTTGGCTATTTGCCTGAGAAGGGCCTTGAGGAATTGTCTCGATGCAATGTAAGAGGTATTTAAGCTGATCGATTTGCTTAGCCATTGTTCTAATAATTTTAGTGGGCAGGCGGCGCTGACATTCTTACCGTAGCGAATCCTCGCGGGTTTTCAAAAAGTTTTTCACCTTTTCCTCTTTCTCTTTCTGTTTTTTATCGTTTTCGATAGTTTCCTTGCCTATTCTTTCCTTTCTCATGCGCTCTAACCTCTTATTGATTTGATAGTTCATTTCTCCATTGACTAATTCCTTCATGTTGCTGAAAATTTGCATGATGACAACAACTTGAAAAAATGCAGGTAGCAGATACCTTGCGGCACTTGTTCCGTCGGGGAAATATTCGGTGATGGAAGCTTTTTCCAAAAACTGCAGCTTGAGGTCGTCCATTATGTTTATCTTTTTATCTATTTCAGAATTCCTTTATAAAATTTTGAACAATACGGATATTTCTTTAGATATTTTGCTTTGGTTTTTTCGTGAGAAAATACTACCCTAGCCAAAACTATACTTCAATGAAAATCAATTGATCACAACTACTCACAATGGTATTTTCTTCGAAGAATAGAAGGATATCTGCCTACGCAACCCCATTTAGATTGAAGAGGAGAAATAGACTAGTAAGCGAAGGAGGAACCAATGTTTTCTTGCAAATTGTATTGCAGCATATAGCATGCTGTTCTTTATAAAATAAAGTCCGAAAGCATTGCCCTACTCGCAAACTTATCTATACAGTTAGCATTGATTCCTATTCTTCATGAATTTTATGGGCAAAAATATCCATACTTTTAAAATGTATTCACCTTCCGCCTTCTACAATATGAGTGCATTAATTAAGGCTTAGGATTTGCGCTACGAGCTGCAGCTTGCAGGTCTATGTAGGTGAGATCAATGACTGTATCTGTTACAACATTTGGCATTTGGTGGAGCAATCCCGCAGCAGTCACTTGCTTCCAATTCCCCATAGTCTCGTTCCTCCGGCCTAAATCCCGCAACACCCCGTCTACACATTCTTCTGGAGTAATAGTTTTCCAAGAAGGGCTGAGATGCGTCATCTGAGTAGCCACGAGTCCTGGGGTTACGACCAAACAATCGATTTTATCTCGGTTTTCTTGTTCGATGCTCAAACTTAAAAACCTAAGAAAAGCTTTTGTTGCCGCATAGGCAGCGAAATGCTTAGAAGGATATACTCCGAAGAACGAAGACATAGTGATGATCGCAGAGCGCTTGCTTCGGTTCCTTAATCTCCCAATGAACTCTCGAGTGAGGATCAAAGGAGCGAGTACATTTACACGAGTCATCTGTATCATCTCTGCTCTGTTGATATGCTCGAATGGTCCAAAAGCCACTTTCCCAGCGTCATTTATTACAATTGAAATGTCCAATTTCTCTGTTGCGGAAAGTATAGTGGAGATGTTTGTTTCGATTTGAGAGAGATCAAGCACCAGAGATATGACCTTGGCAGTTGGAGACAGTTGTTGCAGTTCTTTTTCAGTGGCTTTGAGTGTGTGGATGTCCTTATCTATAATCACAAGATTGAATCCCATTTGAATAAACCTCGTGGCGTAAGCTTTTCCGATACCTTGTGCTGCTCCGGTAATCAAGACATATGAATTAGGACCATATCTTTCGAGGAGACCCATTCGTCTCCGAAAGAGTAGATGAAGTGAGAATGATCCCAATGAGATTACGCTTTTGGTGAAATGATAAGCACCGAGAAGAGCAAAGAAAGTGACTATCTTGCTGTAATAAGAGCTCTTAGTAAAACGTGTGCTTTCTTTTACCAAGAAGTCAGCCCCAGCTTTGAGATATCCAAAGTAGCTTATCGGAATTTTCATTCACAGACTTGCGTTCTATCTAGAAATAATTTTGAATCAGTATACAACGAGTTTTTGGTTTTATTAGTAGCATTAGTGTGCTATTCTAATTCATGGAAAAAATCGAATCTCTCCTTTCGAGCAAATTCATGAATATGCTATGTTATGTTGTTGTTGCTGTGATGATACTAAGATTCGCGCCAAACAAAGCATAAGCATCCATGAACGGGAGATGATTCATTGAGAGCAATTAATTTAAACGTATTTCTAAGGTACCTCGATTGCGAAATCAGCATTGATGTGCGCCAAGAACAGGTTTAATTACTTCATATAAACAAAGTCTGCTCTTCTTTCGCGGATCATTCATTTCTACCTTTGAATTTAGGTCATCTAGGTAGTAATAATTTTCACTAAATTTAGAGCTTATACATTTGATCTCGATACTCCTTTCCTACTTCTCTTTTGAATATCTAACATTTTGATTCAACACGCCTACTAAAATAACAATCGCATATTTTGATACATTAATAAGTTCATTTCATTGCGGAAAGATTTGTAGAGAACTCTTCCATAAATAAATTGTTATCAGCTCAATCGATACATCTCTTATTCGCTCTTAGGGCTTTTGTGATGCAGCGCGTCCAGATCCATGTAGATTGGATTGAGTAATACATCTCCTAGAGGGCTTGGTTTTTGGCCGAGGATTTTTGCAAAGACAGCATGCTTCCAACTTCCCATCGTCTCGCTTGTGCGTCCTAGATCTCGTAATGCTCCATCTACGCAATCTTCTGTAGTAATGGCCTTCCAGGACACAGTGAGCTTGGTCATTTGTGTTGCAACAAATCCTGGAGCGACGTTCAAAACATCGATTTTGTCGCGGTTTTCTTGCTCTATGCAGAAGCTGAAGTATCTTAGAAAAGCTTTCGTTCCTGCATAAACAGCGAAGTATCTTGGTGGGTAAATTCCTGATAATGAAGACATATTGATGATAGCAGAGCGCTTGCTTCGGTTCCTTAATCTCCCAATGAATTCTCTCGTGAGTAGTAGAGGAGCAATCGTATTCACACGGGCAATCTGTAGCATATCATGTTTGTCGATAGAGTCAAATGGTCCATAGCGGAATAAGCCAGCATTGTTTACCAGGATCGAAATATCCAAATTTTCCGTTGCAGTAAGAATTCTGGAGATGTGTGACTCAATTTGAGAGAGATCAATCACCAGAGTCACGATCTTGGCCTTAGGAGACAACTCAAGCAACTCTTTTTCAGTGGCTCTAAGCTTAGAGTCGTCAATGTCGATAATCACAAGATTAAATCCCATTTCAATAAATCTCTTCGCCCAGGTTTTGCCGATTCCTTGAGCTGCGCCGGTGATCATTACATACGAGTTTTGACCATATCTTTGTAAGAGATCCAACCGTCTCTGGAAAAGCAGGCGGGATGAAAACGAGGCTACTGAAATCAATCTCTTGGTGAAATGATATGCACCGAGAAGAGCGAAGAAAGCGACTATCTTGGTTTTATAGGAACCCCAAAAGATCCTTGAAGTTTCACTTTTCAAGAAATCAAATCCCTCTTTGAGGGTTCCAGCGTAATCTTTATGAAGTTTCTGAAGTTTCATTCGCGAATAGATGTTGAAGCGTTGGAGATTATTTTAGAACTATATTATTTTTGGAATATAAGTTAGATTGAGGTATTAACGCACAGTTAGCACAGTTAAATTAATATTGCTTTTAAGGATTCGACTACTTCAAGCTCTTTGAAAATCGGTCTTCATTTTCAAGTCAATTAGTTTTGGCCTCAAGAAGCTTTGTTCTGGGCAATGAAAATGTCACTGCCATAATTATTTTGAGGATTCAACTAAAATCTATGTTGAATGAATTAAGAATATGGTTTTCATCAGAATCATTAGAATTATTGGTTTATCAAGCAACAAATCCACACAAAAACATCTCTATATGGCATTCGTAAAATCTTTGAAAAATTCTCTTTACTATAATCACCAAAAAGAAACAAATCGTCCCTCTCTTTTTTTCTCAAGAGGGATCGTTCGCTCAGTTGAAAGATGTATAGTCCGTGATTTTACTAAGTTCGATTGTTTTGGATTTCGCCATTCCTGTTTTCTCAAGAAGCGAAATCGGAATTATATAATAGCAAAGCCGTTTGCGGTGCTGAGTTACGACAAAACCATGCTGTCCTGATATTCCAATTACTTTATCTTTCACCGTCATGATGCGATCTATCGATCGATCAGCCGACTGTTTTATGCGAGACAGGTGACAAGAATGATCCAAGATATTCTCATTCTTGATCCACACTTGGTCCTTTGAAAACAAAAATTGAAGGTCTCCTAGCGACTCATCCGACAGATCCTCGCTATCAAACTCGTCTTGAATTTGCTTCAGCATCGATAACCCTTGCATACCAAGATTCTCAACATTTTCTTCCCATGTGTATAATATTTCTTCTTGAATCGGAATGTAAGTGAGCTGAATCAACAATTTTTGAGTCGTTTCAAATGAATACAGAGTCTGCTGCGATTCTGGGTGCCAAATAACTATTGTAGATTTTCCCGATCCGACATGAGAGACCATTCCAACAGCTATGACTTTCTGTTGATGATTGTACACAATGTTATTGATGAGATCCTTCTCTTCATCACCGACTTCGATGGGAGCCTCGTCACTAAATCTTCCGTCTTCTTTTTTGCATCGAACGAGCGAGGCCATAACTCCCAGATAAAGTACATCTTCCCCGTCTTCAGGAACGAATACAGAGCTTGTAACAGCACCATCAGTTGCAATAGATTCTCCTTGAGGTTGATATCCAGAGGCAAGTATATAAGTGTCATAGCCATGAGAAATTGCTACTGTATCTTCTTTTTCTGTTTTTGCAATAAAGATTTCTGAAGTTGTTGTGATTTCACCGAAGTTCCTCACAGCGATTTGCTTCCTTGTCAAGGAGTTCAATAACACTACCTGTAAACCCTCTTCGTCTCCTTCTGAGACGAACATCAAGAGTTTTTTAAGCTGAACGAGATAGAAATCTCCACCATCAGTGAGAGTATGCAATGGAATTCCTGAATAAGTTGCAAGCTTGCTTTGAGATATTTGAGCTGTGGATTGCTGTTCCTCTGTTTGTTGATGAGGTTCCATTGCTGAATAAATAGCTCTTTTAGGTTATTGATTATTTAGAAGTAGATCTTTAAATACTGTCCTATCCAATAATTGACGTGGGTTGGCCAGAATTAAACGGGCTATTGAAATTTTTTAAGAGTTTCATAAAAAAGTTCATAGATACGGGTGTGTGTCATGGCGTAATTTGATTTGATGATCAAATTGTGATGTTCAACAATATGTAGAGAATTGTTTTTCTGATCAGAATGATGTTTTTCGCTCAAATCCCTGCCGCTAGTGGATTATTGCTTTTATCTTATGCAGCAAGCAGTTTTGGTCGTGAGTAATGGAAATCCACAGCATGACATTTACTGATGATAATATATGCTCGCTAGATAGGTTGTTAGGATGACAGAAAGTGTAGAAGTGAGCGAAGTTGCTGTTCTTTGTAATAACAATTACTCAAACTCTGTATTATAGTGCAAAGGTAGCATACGAAGCTTTTAACTAGAGTTATCAACGAGGCTTAGAGTTAACTCTCTTATTTTCCTTGAGATTCTGTACAACAAGAACAAAGCAATTAGAGATAAACTATGGAAAAAGAGAGTTGACAAGTAAGAAAATGAAAGATTTCAAATGCGGAACGAGTTCTTTCGAAAAAATGAGGTTTGTTGAAATTTATAATGAAATCTCGATAAGAAATTTTAAGAGTCTTACAAAGATTAAAGGTGGCTTGTTAAGTAAAACTGCTGGATTTAACGAGTGAATCATGTAGAAATTTATGTTACGAATGACGAGCTTTCCAACTCTCCTTAATGCTGCTATTTTTATAATTCAACCTGAGAAAGATCAAACTTAGGCATTCCCATAAAATTCTTCGTTTTTGAAACTATATCTCCAAGAAAAATTTTTTTATCTCTAGCCAAGCCTCGATATTATCGACCAAATAGCTGATTAGTTAATTATTCGCCTCTAGCATTCCAGAAGTCTGTAATGCTCTAATTATCTAAACTCTATTATAATTGAGCTACTCCAATTTCAAATATTTTGAGAAGCTCAGTTGGTACCAAGCCACTAATCAGTATTCTCATTTGGTAGAGACCGTTGGAAGCTTTGAATCATGAACAAAGAAAAGTTGGTTAGAAAGAGCGCATTTCTTTGCAAATACTCGTATTTAAAAATATCACGAGGAAATTTGATCATTTCCATCATAATTAGCACGTCATACTAAGTCTTGAAGAGTTGATGATAATGCTTTCCAATCCGAAATTTCTTCTACACAATGAAAAGTATTGAGTAAGATTTAGATAAGTTGTAAACAAATATAAATTGTATGGAAGGGAACTTGAGCTGAGAATCAAGACGTTTATTTCTCATGACACCTCGAACTTGAATGCGGCATAATCAAAAGTTTTTGGCAATGAAATAGCATCGCTTGACAATCTCTTATCGACAATCAAAAAAATAGCCCCTACATCGAGGTCCAACCGAAGGCCGACTCAAGGAATTCGAAATCTGCTAAGCAATAAAGATTCTCAGCTTCCTCATTCAAATTCTCTTATCAACTCACAATCTCATAAAAGGAAGATTTGGAACAATCTAGAATCTTAAGCGCACTTTTTTTAAATATCACAGATTTCGGAGACAATCAATCGATCAATATTTATTGTAAGGATCTATGTCTGTGGAACAAGCAAATCAACATAAAGCTGAGGGAAATAAAGCGTTTTCAGCAGGAAACTTTCAGGAAGCCATTACCCATTTCACAAAGGCCATTGAATGCAATCCAAATGACCACGTTTTCTATTCCAATCGATCAGCCTGCTACGCTTCTCTTGGGAAATATAATGAAGCTTTACAAGACGCTAAGAAATGTGTTGAACTTAAGCCTGACTGGGCTAAAGGCTACGGAAGGAAAGGACTGGCTGAGTTTTACCTACAACAACTCGATGACGCTGAGGTTTCTTATCGAAAAGGTCTCGAGTTGGAGCCGACGAACGAGCAGTGCAAAGAAGGGCTTAAACGAGTCCAGGAGGCTCGAAATACTGCTTCTACCTCAACGGACGCAGACACCGAAGAGCTTTTAAACAAATTAAGAAATAATCCAAAAACTGCAGAGTATGTGAAGGACCCAGGATTCGTAAAGAAAATAGCGATGCTGGCTGAAAAACCTGATATGATTTTTACACTGATACAAGCTGATCCAAGACTACAAGACGCATTTGAAGTTATCTTTTCAGAGCTTCAGCAAGGTGTCGGGTCTGGATTTAGTGGATCGAATTTAAGCAAACCAACAGATGATCGGCACGCTCAAAAGAGCGAAGGAAAAGCTAACGGCCAGAACAGTTCAAACAAAATGGAGGAGGAAAAGAAAGCTAACTCGCAACACTCGAAGCAATCGGATCCATTTGAAGATGCTAAAAACGCCGGGAATGAGGCCTACAGAAAACGAGACTTCCAGACTGCGCTATCCTACTATGATAAAGCATTAGAGTTAAATCCTAACGAATATCTCATTTACAATAATAAGGCTGCTGTCTACCTTGAAATGAAAGATTTCGAAAAGGCCCAAGAGATGGTAGATAAAGCACTCGAAGTATATAAAGAGCAAAAGCCTGATTTCGTTAAACTTGCAAAGATGTATCATCGCAAGGCGAATATTTATTTAGCAAGCGAGGATTACGATAATGCCATTGAATACTATAAAAAATCTCTATTGGAAGATAACAATCAAAAGGTGAAAGATGACCTTAAGAAGGCTGAAAAGGAGAAAAAACTTTTCGAGGAGAGGAGGTATATTAACCCTGAGCTTGCAGAGAAGCATAAAGAACAAGGGAATCAACTTTTTAAAAAAGGTGACTTTCCTGGAGCGTTAAAGGAATACGACGAGGCGATTAGAAGAAACCCGAATGACGCAAAGCTATATAGCAACAAAGCAACTAGTTACATGAAATTATTAGAGTTTCCAAGTGCACTAAAAATGATAGACAAAGCGCTTGAGCTTGACCCGCAGTTTGTGAAAGGATGGGCCAAGAAAGGGGTGATCCATGAAGGAATGAAGGAGTATCATCGAGCTTTGGAAGCCTTTGAAAAAGGCTTGAAGATCGATCCAATTAGTGAAGAGTGCAAGCAGGGCAGAGATAGCGTGAGAATGAAGATATTGATTGGAACCGGCACCAAAGAGGATGATGAAGAGAGATTCAGACACGCCATGGCCGATCCAGAGATCCAAAGAATCTTGGCTGACCCAACTATTCAGAATGTTATAAGTGAATTACAGGAGAGACCTACCGATCCGAGCGTTAGAAAAGCTCTAAGAGATCCTACCATTTCTGCTAAGCTCGAGAAATTGATCGCAGCCGGTGTTATTAAGACAGGATAGAATAAGGAGCTCTAGGAGAAAGTTTGAATTTAAGCCAAGCCAAACAAAAATTTTTACGCTTTTATATCATGTTTCTCTCATCAGTCTATATTTTGTTTTGTATAACAGAAGGACTGCGTTAATATAATGACGTTGAAACCCTAAAAAAGAGAGAGTTTTATTTAAGGACTTTAATTAAATAAAAGCAAAGTTATTTTTGGTCATAGTGAAACTAAAGGCTTCTTAGGTTAGTTAACATTGAAATTTACTTTACCTCTTTTTTTTTTTGTTTTACCTCTTCTGACATTCATTATTGACCTAATTGGATTGAATGCGAATTTTAACATGCCAGAATTGACTGCATGTCGACTTGGAGAAATCTGACCATTGATTTAGGATCATAAATTATACCCCTAGCGAGCGATATAAAGGCATTTTAGCATCTTTTCTTAAATTGGCAAGAATCTACTCATCAATCATGTTTTCTATGCTTTGAAAGTAGTTGAGAATAACAAATTTAATTATTCTTTTCAAATTGAAAGGTTTTCTATGGCTAACTTTTCTTGGAAGGCAAATTTGTTGCAGTACTTTAATAGATTCTTTAATTAAAGAGATCTTCCGAATATAGATAGAAAACACCCAGTTTGCTATCCACAAAGAAGAAATTAAATTAGCAATTTTAAACGTTAAACCATCAACCTACTCTAACCTTGCACCTCAGTATTTTTTTACGCTGGGCTTGACTTTATAAGCCCCGAGGTGCTACGGCATATCAATCTAAAGAGCATTTTGTGTGATGCTTGAATGAGGAGGCCGCTGGAATTCAATGACCTTCTGGATATCGAAAAAGGAAAGATGTAATAAAAATAAAAGAAGCTTTTTGCTTTCCAATTAGATCAATACAAAAAATTTAATAGAAATAAATTTTGAAAATGTAGCTGCCAATTATACCACTCTCTAAAAATTTAGAATTTTATTGAGAAGCTAAATTGGATGACGCCTCAGAATCACTTAAATATTCATGGCTCACAATTATCGAAAAAATATTCAGCGAATCATATCAACTGTAGCTAGGGATGGCTATTAATTATGAAATATCCAACTCACTCTGAGTAGTTGCTAGCAAAACCACGTCTCCAGACTGGATGCCCTGTTCTTCGAAAGTTGAGTGCTTCTTTAATCGCGAATTAAAAGATTTCATTTGAAAGATAATATTATCATCCACTATTTTGAAATAATCCAAGACTTCTTCAACAACAGTGCTCACCGGAGCTGCAGGTTCCACTTGAATCACATAGGCCGATGAGTTCGCTTGACTAACTGACTGAAAAATTATATTTATTTTTTTATTCCCCGATGAATCCGGTTCTACTTCTTGCTGATTTTCCTCGTTAGGGCATCGCGTCTTCTCGCTTTTATTCTTGTGAAGTCCTGGAGTTGAATCCATCCTGAAATCCTTCAACTCTAAAGGATTTAGCAAGTCCATCTTTAACGAATTTTTATTCCTGACTCTGTAAGCATAAAACCGGTATTTGGACACTCCATTGCTATTCCAAGGGTGAGCCGTTTCTTTATGGAACGCTAACATCCGCTGCGGATACGATATTCCACAAAAATTGCAGGTTTCGATGTTACAATTGCAGTTTATCTCACTTTTGAAATAATGTCTCCTTTGAATCATTTTCTTGCACCCACATTTTATCTGGATGTAAGGGCAGGCTTTGACGTTTTGAGCGTAATCTTCCGCTTTGATTAGTTCTGTACATTTCTCAGAGCTCAGGAGCTGATCTGAGGATGAAATGCAGCGGACAAGGCAATTGTTGATAAGGGTGGCCAAAGTGATGTTTGTTCCTATTTCATGACTAGTTATGACATTTCTACAGAGTGCACACTTTTTGCATTTTGTGAGACAGCGTGAGCAAAATGAATGACCGCATTGAAGAGTCTTGGGGTCCCTCATCAAACAGTAGCAAATCGAGCAGAGAAGGGCTTCATCTGATTCGTTTACTAGCTGGTCGCGCATAATTCCAGGAGGACGACCCAATGCTGGAAGGTGTTTTTTCGAAGTTTCATCAAACGAGTTTTTCATTTCAAACAAATTTAAATGTATAATTTTTGAATAATTCCACATAGAATTTAAAGCCATTGAATTTTATTTAAAATTATATACAGGTTCCGCGTCAGAGTTCGGATATTGTCATAGGGAGTGTGGCTAGAGGTTAAGATAAGTTGTTAAAGATAATAATCCAGCCATATTGAGGCTATCATTTGGTTACTTTCATATCAAATTGCGCCATTATAATAATATTATTTATTATTTCTCTAAAAATTTCCAATCATGAGACACTAGTTTACTTCCTTTGTAGCATTTCCACAACTCCTATGGAAGTTTTCAAAACTTTTGAAGCAATAAATACGATCAATTCTAAGGTGAATGACTTGTAATTAGAAGCAATCATCAAAGAGGTATAGGCATACTTTCTGTATTTTCTCTTTGAAATAACTGTGTCAATATGTAGAATTGAACCGAAAACAACTGAGCTTGAATAAATTTGAATGACTCAGGTTATCCTCAAGCTTGATTAATAAATTCCTCTTAAAATCTAACTCCAAATTTAGATCAGCCAAGATATTTTATTCAAAAGTACAAAACCAGATTAGGCAATAATTCACTCTGAACTATTATTTCCCTTTTCAAAGACTTTCATTCAAAAAGTTTCAAGTATTGGTCTGCCGACTCTTACCTCGTCGGTAGCGAAACTTAATTAAGTAGTGTTTTCTCGTGAGCTAGATGAGGGCTACAGTTTTTGGGAAAATTAGAGATCTAGGTGCAGGGCTACTCTCTGTGCTTGTTGAATGAGCAGATTTATTTTTTGCACTATGTTTAGACTTAGAAGTAGAGATCTGATGAAATTTAATCGACTTTCTTACTTTTAGATTTGAAATTTTCTAAGTGAAATGGTATGGAAGGTCACCGCCATGCTGAGCTGCTTCGATGTAATTATGAAAGAAGCAAACGCTTAGCTTTCTAGGAAGAGTGAGCGAGTTTTATTTAATAATTTTAATGAAAGTTGTCTCTGGATACACAATATAAGCCCACTGAATTAAATAAATTAACTCTGACAATGCTCTAGCCAATGACTTGAACGCGTTTATCTCGATCCCAACTTTTCCTAAGCTGATCTAGCCGGAGAGTCTGTGTTAATAAAGTATTCTTTTCATGCTAGAGGGATAGTCCTCATATTAAATTTGCATAATTCTTAATAAATTTACATAATTCTCGATGAATTTGCAAGATGAATATTTCTAAGGCAGTTAGTTTTGGGGACTCTAGCATGAGAAAAGTAATTAAAATGGAGGCTTGATTTGACTTCTGATTAGATATGGGGTTCATTTATAACTATATTCTCAAGACTGATGTGATGTAGTGCATTTGAATAATTAGGATAACGATCAGTTAAGGGCATTTTTCTTGCTTTCTTGTTGAGAAATGTTCATCTGCTGGTTGTAGGTGCATTAATGAAAGTGAATCAGATAAAATCGGCTCGGTAATTAGATAAAATCGTCGGTGTTAAACTTACTTTTTGATCGCGATCTATCTAATAACTCCTATTCCAGCTCAACGATGGATGCAAATTTGAGAGGCTAAATTTTTTCTACAGAATAAAGAACCGCTTATGGTATTGCTGGTAAATTACTGTATCAGTTTTATTCTGATTCTGTTTAGCCGCAGATGCTGTGAAAATCTCACGACAGATTGATAGAGGTTGGCAATTGTTTACATTATGTTTTATTAAATATTCAGAATTCATGTCAGCGAGCAGCCCAACAAGAAAAGAGGAAGTGACTAATTTTCTCGATAATTTCGGTTCAAAGTCTGTAATAAGAACCTTGTCATATAGAGAATATATATAATCACATGGAAGCACTTCATCTAATTCCCTTCTCGTCTGAATACTAGTTAGACGAGGTTCGCCAACCTGAAAATTTTTTTTTAATTTTTCTCTTCAGAGGGGTATAATTGTGAGTTTAAATTCGTACTTTCCATTTCAGAATCAATAGAAAGTTCAATAATTCCGCTCGAAATTTGTCTAAAAATAAAAGAATTAAGTAACAGGAATATATCAGTCCTAATGTCAAATTATCTCAAACGAATTGGCACTCTAAGCTTCAAGTTCGTCGTTGAAGTCGAACTTAGTAGCATAGAACTATCTGGTATCTCAACACCTGGGCGAGTCACTGTTGTTTTTAAAAGAAGTAACTTGATTTTAACACCAAAATCCACAATGATGGCGCTAGATGATTACAAAGTAACATCGAAGAATGCTCCTTTGCTAGAAAATGGGATTGCTTATTTCAACGAAACGCTTTTGATGCCAGTCACCTTGCATTTCGATAAGAAGAAGAATATTTTCTTAGAAAAAGAGGTAAAATTTATTGATTCAACGCTTCATGTTTACAATCTTGGAAGGTCTCACTGGTAGTTTCATTGCTGAATCACAAAGGGAACAGAATAGTTGGGGTTACAAAAATTGATGTTGCTGCCTATCCAAATTTAAATATCAGAGGTACTCTTCTCCTCAGAAGATCAAAAACGGCTCAATTTTTCTATAAATAGAAAACACTGATTCACTACCAATTGTCAGAGCACTTGATAAGTCTTCAAGGATAAATTGCACTATCAAAGTCTATGAGATGGAAGATATCGACAGAAACCGTTTTTTAGAGTAAAAACGCTATTTAGCCATGCAATCATTTTCCCTCTGCAAACAGTGATGATGAAGCGAGCATAGACAGAGATATAATAAACAGAGAATCAGCCTTGGCGAGAAGTTTGAAAATGAATGAATTTACACTCGAGGATTTGGATAGAAAGTATCAAGGTAACAAAATTAGCGAGAGCTTGCTAAACCATTGTCATATATATCTATATAACCAGAGGAAATTGAAATTGAGAGAGCGAATCGCCACTCTGAAATGACAGTTTCAGTCAAAGCAAAATCTCTTTCGCCATACAGGCCTTTTGGAAGCATGATTCTCCCTGGGAAAGAGGACGAAGACTCTCAGTATCTTGCTGATAGCAGAAAATCAACAAGAAAGAGTTTCTTTAAAAGGACTGAATACTATCCACATCTGATGCACTATTCAGAAAGGATTTCTAGAGGATCTAATGAGGAGCAGGAGGGAAGGAAGGAAAGACCTAGTCGATATCATACGTCTGTAGAAGCTATTACCAGAGAGGAATATAATCAGTTGAAAGATATCATTGAAGAGTTGGATTCAAAAACGAATTTCTTACAAATGGAACGAAGAGATCTCCACAAAAAAAATGAAAAATTGCAGTTTCAAAACGATTACTATAAGTCAGAGATTGAAGATTTGTGCAAGCAGGTCGAGAATCTCACTCAATTGTATGAGATAGTGAGCAGTGATCGGAAAAACCAAACGGCTGATAAAAGAGTAATGAAATGCTCGAATTTGAGCAGAGTTCTTATATAAATAATAAACTAGTCCGAGCTTGAAATGAAATTTTATAAAGACAGGATAGCTTCTCTCGAAAAGCAGGTCCAAGTACTCAAGGAAAAAGAGCACTCAGATTCGTTCCTTAACCAGAGCGCCCATGAAGTGCTATACTCGTCGTTAGATTCTCGAATAATTCAAACAATTAAGGTGAAAAAAAAGACTTAATCAAAATGTTAATCATGTCTTGATTTAGGACGAGAGAAACAAAGAAGTGCAGGAGCTGACAGCAAAGCTAAAGGAAAGTCAGGAAAGCGTTAAAATATTGAAGCAATCTTTGATCGAAAAGGAAGGACCTTATGCCAACGCCAACTCATCCACGGAGAGGGTAAGTGTTAAACATCTGTCATATAATGATATCTTTAAAAGGATCTGAAGCTTGTCGAAAGAATCAGAGCTTTAGAAAAAATTATCATGGCAAAAGACAAGCAGATTAATGAGCAACTCCTGACAATTGAAGACTTACGTGAAGAGCTCATGAATTTCAAAGCGAAAAAGACTTTTGATGCTGAAGGTTATATTGTTAGAAGCCATGAACTCATTGCTGAAAATCAGAAAATAACTAACGATTATAATTTATTGAAAATGGAGTTCGATAGCCTTTCAAAAAGAGCAAATGCCTTGGAACAGGCTCAAGATCTCTCCACAAAAGCAATTTCATTTAAAAACTCGGAGATCGCTCGGTTGGAATCTTTACTAACCACTCAGCTTGCAGAATTAGAGCAGATTGGTAAAAGAGATGAAATTGGCTTGGGAGCAGAATACTCGGCGCGAGTTTCTGACATTGGGGAGAAAATGAAACAAGAACATGAATTAAGAGACGCCCTGAGAGCGCGTGTTGAAGCGCTTGAGAATGAAAACCAAAAACTGCTGGCTGCCAGTTTGAACTATCAAAACGCTGAGGAAAATTACAAAATTACTAACGAGGAAAATAATCTCCTGAAAGAGAAGAACTTAAGATTATCAGAATTGAACGAAAAACTCAGCAATGAGGTTTCAGCTCTTCAACAAGAGCTACAAAAGGCAAAGGCTGCTTCCCTACAAGTTAACAGTGAAAAGTATCAAACCGCATTGGAGGAAATCGAGACACTAAAGGCGAAAAATCTGCATTTAACTGAACTTGTTGAAAAACTCAAACAGGCGTCTCCGACACAAGGAACCGGACCAGAATTGGAGTCCGAATCGTCGGAGGAAGAAACTCAAAGAGTTTTAGCTGTCAAAAAGATGAGTCTCAACCAGGACGAAAATTACCCAATAGCAAATGACTCTCGTCTAAGCATGAATGACGAAAGTGAAAGACAATTGAGTCCTAAAAATCGAATTGAATTACTTCCAGCGAATAAAGTTCCTCAGCAGAATTTTGAAGAGCTCTACAAAAATGCGGTGATAGAGAACCAAAAGCTGAACGAGGTTGTTACCAGACTATCTGAGCTCAATCAACAACTCCATCACGACAACGAAAGATTAAATCATGAACGTCTCCAATTGGAACGTGACACAGAAGGAAACAGAGACGATTCTCTGAATTTATCTAAGAGGCTAAACGAGAGTAAGCAGGAAATTCTTGTAAGTGAAGACTTGTCTCTTCATTATGAGTCTGAAGAAAAATACAGAAATGCTGCAATGGAAATCTCGAAATTGAGTGAAAACCTTCTCAATTTAGCCAAGCAAAATCTTAAACTAAAGAAGGATCATGAAGCATCAAAAGCTGAGCTGCAGGGGCGCATTGAGGCCCTTACAAAAGAAAATCAATTTTTGCTTTCGCAGCAGAAGCAGATGCATGCTCTTGAAGAAAAATATAAGATCGCTCTCCAGAAGAATGAAGAGCTAAGCAGTGCTAACCTCAAAATCTCGCAGTTAAATTTAAAACAACGCCCTGAAGCTTATGAAAATCAGATTCCTGAGGAATCCTCTCCAAACCCAGCTCAGGAACTTCAAAAGCTAAAAGAATTCAACCACAAACTAACTGAGTTTAACGTTAGAGTTCTGCAGGGACAAAGTCCAATGGCAAGGCAGTCACGATCTCGGACAGACATCGTTGACACACAGCCACATAGAAGCTTCGAAAACGAGACACATCCTGATTTACTTCCTCATGCTAAGAGAAAAGTAGAGGAAAATCCAGAAGTAAATACAACAGACTCTCAAAATGTCGAAGAAATCAAAATTGAAATAACTCAAAACCCAGCCAATGAAGAGTATGGAGAGGGCAATGTATATCAAAAGACAAATCAAGATGAAAATCAGAAAATAATCCCTGACCCTAAGCTTGGCCATAATAGCGCCTCGAAAGAGGAGTGGCAAAACGACAAAGCTATCCAAGTGGAAAATTCACAAGAAGGGGATTTGAAAATGCGAATAAAGGCACTGGAAAAAGAAAATCTAGCCCTCATTTCAAGCAATGAAGTTAACCAAGCGAATGGTGAGAAACTGAAAATTGCAATCCAAGAAATTGAACTTCTGAAAAACAGTAATCGTATGCTAAGTCAATTGAAAGAAAAAGAGAGGGAGAAACATGGCGCAGTACAAAAAGAACTGAAAGCACGTATTGCCATTTTAGAACAAGAGTTAGCACAAGCCAAACCAATATTGTCTGAGATTCCTCAGTCGACTGGATCAGATGACAAACCCTTGAATCAGAAAACTGAGGAATTAAATAAAGAGGGACGTTCCACAGAGAAAGATATCCAAGTAGAAAGGCAATCTGCAATTTCAGTCATTAAATCAGCAGAAGATCTCAATGAAACCGATAGAGACCATTCTGAGGAAATTAATAAATTAGGTATTGATAGTAAGTACAATTTAAACGAAGCAAGAGAGAAAGAGTCTCCTAGAAGTAAAACGATAATAGACAGCTTACGATCTCGTATTGACGAACTTGAGAGAGAAAACCTGAAACTTACTTCCATTAATGATGCCAACAGAAAACTTGAAGAAAAATGTTCTGCTCTGTCACAAGAGGTTGAAAAATTGAAACAAGATAACTCGAGTCTAAATGAGTTTAACAACAAAATCAAACAAGAAAGTGACAATGCTAGAGATAATTTGCAATCACAGATAGATAAATTACAGAGAGAACAGGATGAGGATCGTATTATTGAGGAGGATAGTGAGGTGTTTAAATATGAATCGGAAATTGTCTCTGTAAAGCCTGAGACCAGTGGACATGCCACTTTTACTGAGCATAAGCTTGAGACCACCGAGCCTAATTCTTTTGGTAGCGATAATAGGAGACGAAAACAGGAAAAAGCAAAATCACATAATTATAGGGAAGATAGGGAAGATGGTCACGATGTAACTGGGACAATCCAACAAAATCAAGAAATGTATATTGCTAAGCTAGAAGGAGAAAGCAACATGCTTAAGCAAATGAATCAAGAACTTGAAACAAATTACAATGTGATTGTTGAAGAGATACAACGATTGAAGGACAATAATCTCAAGTTGTCTCTGCAAAATGAGGAATTGAAACTTCAGGTTATCGAGAGAAGACAAGAATTGAAATCTCAGCTAGGGACTGCTGACCAAGGGACTATTCAAGAAGTGAAAGATGAAAACAAGCATCAGAATAAGGTCGGAGATGACAAGAAGGGTGCAAAAGAACTAGATGAGAAATGGGATGAGGAAGTTAATATTCAACCCACAGATTCAGCACCAACAAATGAAAGCATCAAGAGAGAGTTGCTTATACAGGAAACAAAACCTGAAGAAGATAATCAGAATCTTGCTCACACACAAACCATCTCGAAACAAGATTTGGAACAAAAATTGAGAAAAACTGCTGAAGAAATGCAAAGATTAGAAGAGGACAATCAGAAGCTGATTGAAGATAACGAGAAATTGAAGCAAGAGAATGATTTCTTAAAACATGAGTCAAAAACAAAGACCAAATCACTTGAGGAAGAAAACCAAAGGTTACTTGCATATATGAGGAAGAATGATCTAGTCCCTAAAGAAGAAGGCGAAACAGAAATTCAAGTTTTTGAGAAACAGGAAAATATCGTGAAAAGCTCCAGACAACCCCAAGTAAGTGAAAAAATAAAACGAGAGTATTACAAGCAGAAACCTTTGGAAACGTTGGAAGAAACAGAGGTCCAAGGAGTTATTTCAATTGGCAAAGAAGGCCAACGTATAAATTACAGCGACTCAAATGAAGCGATTCAAGTGCTCCAAAAAGAAAATTTTGAGCTATCAAAACTTGTCGAAATGTTCAAACAAGAAAATGAAAAATTGAAGTTGAATTCACAGACAACTGCTGTTGCTGAGATTGAAGAGGCGGATCAACCATTCCTAGCGACAACTAAGAAGGAAACGACTCAGGATTCAGAAGAATCTGGGCAAATGCACAAAGGTATGCAGCACCGCATAGAAACACCAGAAAAAGAAAATGAATTAACTATATCCAAAAACAAGGATTCCCAAGCGGTCGATGCTGACGAAAACTATGAAACGCTGAATGAAAAACTTAAGAAATTAAAAGATGATAACAGAAATTTGACTGCAGTGAACAGTTATCTTAAACAAGAGAACAATGAATTATCACAACAATTGCAACAAATAGTTGCGAAACTTGCAGTCGAAAACCAGATTGTCAAGTCATTGAAGCAAGCAGTTCAAGAATTTGAAGAGAAATATCAAAATGCTAATCGTGACAAACAAGATCTCGCTGTCAGCAACCATGAATTGAATGAATTAAATGAGAAGCTGAGATTGGAGAAGGATGCATTGCAACAGAGAATACAAGCGCTTCAAAATGAGAATTTGAGTTTAATGAATAGCAACCTAGACTTTGAAGAAAAGTTTAGGATTGCGAGTCAACAAAATCAAGAGCTCGACAATGCTATATCCAAATTGACCCAATCAAATTATGAAGTCAGGCAGGAAAATGATTCTCTCAAGAAGAAGTTGATCTCTCAAGTTGCTGACCACGAAACTAAAAACCCATTAGAAGAACAATATTCCCTTCCAACTCAAGAACTTGAAGAAATAAGAAATGATCAGCCAAAGAGCTCTGAGCTCAGTGCTGAAATTAAGCAAGAACATGCTGCAGCCCCAGAGAGTTTACTCTCTCGTATTGAAACTCTTGAAAAAGAAAACCAAATACTACAGAAGAAAAATCTGGCTCTTGAAAAAACACTTGGAGAAAAGGAAAATAAAACTAATGTTGAGAGGAAACTTACTCCTGAAGTTAACGAAAATGAAGAATGGCAACAATCTAAATCATCATCACCTGTCGAGGTGTGTTCTCAAAAAGAAATAGTTGAGAAAGAAGAGAATGGATTGTTGGCAGTTAAGGACAATCTTATTACTTCACATGACCTGGCTCCGAGAGAAGATCAAAAAACCCACTATCAACAGAAGTTAATCCAACACAAAAAATCAGCTAGCCGAAGCCATGAACATTCGAGCATTGAAATAAGTGAGGAAGAGAAAAATTCAGTCGTTCCTCTCGACGAAAATCACCAAGAGTCCCATAACAAAGATGAACTCACCAGACAAAAGTCTGGAGACAATTTGGGTGAACGTACAACATCAGGTCAAGATGTTGATGGAAAATATACAATCGCCATTATCGAAATCGCAAAATTAAGAGAAAAATACATCGAATTGGCAAACACTTATCAGACCCTCAAGAGAGATTATAATATTTTGCAGCATAAACTCCAAGAGGCACGCGTAAGTGAAGATCAAATCGCCTGTGATATCCAAAATTCCTCCCAACCTATCGAGAGTGGTTCTCATGACACCGTTCAGAAACCAGAAATGTTGAATGAAGAGAAAGAGAAATCTTACAATGTAACGATGTCAGATGAGAAAAACAATTTAGATTTGGGTACGATTCCAGACGATCTTTTAACCCAGTTTGAGTCTCTTGAAACAGATATCCAAAACATAGTCTCCTCAAGGAAGGAAAAGCAGAACTTCGAAGGAAAATATAATTATGTGACACTGGAAATTCAACGACTGAAGAACGAAAATCATCGATTGATTGAAGAAAATGAAAAATTGAAGCAAGAACAAAGTAAGCAGCATCTTCGAAGTCAAAAAGAGATCCAAAAAGATGATCAACTTCTCACCGTGGATACTCAAATGTCTCAGAAGCAAAATTATCAAAGCATAGCTCAAGACAGTCAAGGCCTTACAACTCAGAAGTCTCAACAATTGGAAAAGGGTCACCTCAGCTCTGGTGAGCTCAAAGAAGAACAGAAATTCAACGAAACTAGAGCCATTCAAAGCGAATCTGAAGTTGAAGGGCTTGATGGAGATGAGAAGCAAACTGTGTCATGTTTGAAAAGAGATTTTGAGCAACAATATGGCCTAACTTCTCAAGGAATTCAAACATTGACAGAAACAAATGAGAATTTGAAGATTGAATTGGAGAATCTGCAAAGTGAGATGCAAGCTCGTATCTCAGCGCTTGAAAACGAAAATCAAAAATTAGTAGCGATTGTGAATAAATTGAATCAAGGTGGTCCTGCAGGAATGGAAGAAAAGCCCTCATTAAGTGAGCAGGAGCAGTTGGCTGAATCTGCTGAACCCAAACTCTCTCAAGGGAATGAACCACTTGAGCTAGAGGGTGAAGAACAGAAGCTCGAGTCGAAAATTAAGACAGAAACAGGAAATGAATTTATTATGTCCAGAAGTAAGGATTCTCAAGGCGGTGATGATGACGAGAGCAGCAGGAAGTTGAATGAAAAACTGAAAAAATTGAAAGATGATAACAGAAATTTGACTGCAACTTGCAGCTATCTCAGACAAGAAAATAGTGAGTTGGTTCAAAAATTGGAACAAGAAACAGCAAAACTCTCAGCCGAAAGGCAACTTGTGAAGTCACTGAAGCAAACAATTCGAGAGCTCGAAGAAAAACATCAAAATGACATTCACAAGAAGACAGACGAAGAGACGAGCCTAAGGATGTCTGAATTAAGCGAGACACCCAATGTGGAAGCTGCTCAGAGAACGGGTGAACTGCAAGAAAAGAGAGAAAGTCTTGAAAAAGAGCGTTTATTATCTGCTACTAATTTGTCTCTTCAACAAGAGTATGATGAAACCAGAAAATTAAGTGGACGCATCGAAAATCTAGAAAAAGAACCACTTGAAGAAGAGAGACCCAAAATAAAAGCAGAAGAAGATGTCCAAAAAGTTGAAGATAATATTAAGAAGCTAACACAGCGCATTCAAGCCCTTGAACAAGAAAATAATGAGCTAAAAGAAGCTTCAAAAGCAATAGTTAGGCCACTCGAGGAAGAAAATCAGCCAACAACAACAAATGCAGGTGTAGTTTCTTATACAAACGAGCAGCACACATCTGAAGAGACTCTGACGAAAAATGAAGAATATCTGAAGGGGGAAGCCATTGAAAAAGAGACTCGAAACTTGATCAACGAATCACAACATGTTACTGCTGATGGTTTAGCCAAAAAAAGCGCTGAAGAGATTCAGTTACTTCGAGAAGAAAATTCCAAGCTAACTGAACTTGTCGAAACAATCAAAAAAGAGAATGAAAGATTGAAGCAAGAAACACGTTCGACTATTGTTAATCCTGAAGAAGAACTCCTCATTTCTCCAAAAAAGAGTCTGGAATCTGCAGACGAAAACTACAAAATGCTGAATGAAAAAGTGAAGAAATTAAAAGATGATAACAGAAATTTGACTGCAACTTGCAGCTATCTCAGACAAGAAAATAGTGAGTTACAACAAAAACTAGATCAAGAAATAGCAGAACATGCAGTTAATAAACACCTTATGAAGTCAATGAAGCAGTCAGTTGGTGAGCAGACGAATAGGACAGAAGATACGAGTCTGAAGGTAACCGAGCTTGACGAGAAACCTACTGAGGTTGAACTTGATCAGAGAACAAGAGAATTGCAAGAGAGGATAGAAAGCCTTGAGAGAGAATGTCGAGATCTATTGTCCAGCAATAGAACTCTTCAGCAAAAATACGATGAAGAAATTGACAAATCCAATAGACGCATTGAAGATATCAAGCAAAGTCACCATGAACTTGTTTCAAGGCTAAGCCAGGACTTTGAAGAGAGAAACAAGACAAAAGAAGAGGAAATTCAAAAACTAGAGCAAGACATTTTGAAGCTGACGCAGAATCTAGAGACTTTTAAACAAAATTCGCTACCAATGGAGAAGATATCAAATGAAAATGTAAATCTTCAATCAACCAAGCTTCCTCAACAACTCAGATCGGAGAAAATTCTGATTCTACCTGAGTCGCAATCAAGAGCAGAAACACTTGAAGGCGAAACTCAAGAATTTAAATCCAAAAAATCATTGCAGGCTACTGAGGCTGACTCTGAGAAAAATATAACAGGAGAGTCACAGTCACTTCTGGAAGAGAATATCAGATTAAATGAGCTCATCAAAGCACTCAAACATAAAAATGAAATGTTGAAGCAAGAATCACAAGCAATCAATGCTAGACTTGGAGAGGAAAATCGAGGATCTCTAACGAGAGCTCACAATGAATCAATTCAGGACGCAGAAGAATATAAGAAAACTCTTAATGAATTGCAACCTCACATAGAAAAGGAAAATGAGATCTTAAGTTCCAGAAATCAATCTTCGTTAGACCTTGGCGAAAACTACAGAGTTTTGAATGAGAAGCTGAAGAAACTGAAAGAGGACAACAGAAATTTGACTGCGGTCAACAGCTACCTCAAGCAAGAGAATAATGAACTATCACAACGGCTGGAACAAGAAGAAGCGAAACCTGGTGTAGAAAGCCAGCTAATCGAGCCATTGATGCAGACAATTCAGGAGCTAAAAGAGAAATATCAAAGTGCCTTCAGTGAAAGTCAACACCTGGCTACAAGAAATCGGGAATTAAATTCTCGCATTGATGAGCTTGAGAGAGAAAATCAGAAACTTAATTCCATCGATAATGTTAACAGAGAACTTGAAGAAAAATGTCATGTTCTGTCACAAGAGGTTGAAAAATTGAAACAAGATAACTTGAGTCTTTGTGAGTTGAACAACAAAATCAAACAAGAAAGTGACAATGATCGAAATTATTTGCAATCACAGATAGATGAATTGCAGAAAGAACAGAACGAGGATCGTATTATCGAGGAGGATAATGAGATGTTTACATATGAACCGGAAATTGCTGACGTAAAGCCTGTGACCAGTGGACAGGCTACTTTTAATGAGGATAAGCTTGAGACTACGGAGCCTGATCCTTTTGGCAGCGATAATAGGAGGCGAAGACAGGAAAATGCAAAATCCCATAATTATAGGGATAATTGCCACGACTTAGCAGAGACTTCAAGAGAACAGGATCAAGAAATGTATATTGCTAAGCTCGAAGGAGAGAAGAATATACTTAAGCAAATGGTTCAAGATCTTGAAGAAAGACTTCATCATGCCGTCCAAAGTAAATTCCACACAGAGGAACAAAAGGAAAGTAAAAAGTCATTAGCCTCTCATGAGAATCCAGTCACCAAAGTGCATCGGTCAGTTGAGACTGAAGCCGTCCAAAAAATAGAAGACAACAACCAGGAACCAACTCACTTGGCTGAAGCCCACCAACCAGAAATCATCTCTTCCAAGTCAGACTCAGAAAGTGAAATAAGAGGACGCGAAACTGAAAAACTGAAGACCCCAACAAAATCACCTGTCGAAAAATCTTATGAGGAATTTGAAGAAAAATATCATCTAGTTATTCAAGAAACTCAGATGTTAAAAGACAGTAACGTAAAACTGCTTGAAATGAATGAAAAAATGAAGAATGAATACGAGACCATTCAGAATAACTTGAGAATGAATATTTCAAGACTAGAGGAAGAAAATCAAAGGATTTTGGCGGATAGGAAGACAGCAGATCAAGATGTGACTGAACAAGATCGGCATTCCCCGAAAGAAACCCAAGATGGACCAACTGTGTTCATTGACTTGAAGTTAGAGGAAGTGAATAAGCTGTTACAACAAGAATGTGATGAGTTGAAGCTCAAAATAGCGGCGTTAGACAATGAAAACCGATCCCTTATTTCAAAGATCAAATCACTCCAAAGTCATGATGAAAATTATGAAGTCGCAAATGAGGAGATTAAGAGGTTGAAAACTGAAAATCTTGAAAAGGATAACCAAGAATTGCTCACTGACAAATCAAGTCTTGATTATCAGATTACATCTCAGAGCAATGCTCATGAAAAACAAGTAATTGAAACTGAGGTTTTCCAAGTAAATGAAACAAATGATACACCGAAGCGAGAGAAGGGCCAAATCACAGAAGAGTCAAAACCTCAGGTTGAAAGACTTAGGAAAGAAAATGAAGACTTGAACTTAAATGTCAAGTCTCTGCAAGAAGGTGACGAAAACTATACAAAGTTGATAGAAGAAATTCAGAGACTGAAGAGTGATAATTCGACATTAATCCAGCAGATCGAGACCCTAAGACAAGAGAGCAATAAGTCAATTGAAGAATCTCAGACAAAGATCATCCAACTTGAGAAAGAAAACGCAAGACTAATTGAATCTAAAACTGAAAAAATTAACCTCGCATCCACTCAACAGACTGAGGAATCGAAACAAGAAAGCAACAATGCTCAGAATGAATTCAAGGAAGATTTTGGAATGATCGAGAGTGAAAATGAAACTCTGCTATCCAAGGAGAATGAAAGACTCTCCAAGGAAGAAGCACAAAGATTGGAAAATGGCAGCAGAGTACTAACCGCACAACTTGAGGCACTTCAGCAAGAGTATAGCCAGTTCAAGCAAAATTCGCAAATAAGAATCGCACAACTCGAAGAAGAGTGCCAGAGGTTGAGTGCATCATTTTTAGCAGAAAAAGATGAAGCCCTTAAAGAAAAATATGTTGATATTCAAGGTACCCAAAACAAATCGCCCGGAGACTCTGATCTCAGGTTTGCTGAATCAAACGAAAAACTCGAGCACGAATATGACGAAAAAATACACGCACTGCAACTTCAAATAGAAACACTCCAAGAAGGCAACCAAGGTTTGATTTCCCTCAATGAGAAACTTCAGGAGGCTGAAAAGAATCATCAACAAACAAAAGATGAGCTTAAGAGAGTGCAAAATCAGTACAAAGAACTATCTGAAGCCAATAAAACTTTACAAAAAGATCATGATGAGGCAATTCATAGATTGAGTAACTACATTAGTGGCCTGGAGAAGGATCATCAGGGCTTTGTTTCAAAATTAACCCGTGACCTTGATGAGAAATCGAGAATGAAAACTGAAGAGTTCCAAAAATTAGAAGAGGAGATTGATGATATTCTGAAGCTGGCTCAGACCAATGAAACTGGAATGCAAGTAAGCCAAACTGGAGGAGATCTAAATCTCAGAATCGAACAGCTTGAGAAAGAAAATCTCCTGCTAAGAGAGTCTCACGAGAAAATGATTAGGTATCTTGAAGCGAAATATCAGAATAAAATTCAGGAAATGCAAAAAGCAATGGTTGAGGATGCAAATGTGGCAATGGCAGGTTTAAATGAGAAACTCAATACTGAGCACGATCAGATTACAAGTCGATTACAAGAAAGAATTGAACATCTTGAGAGAGAAATACAAGGCCTTAGAAAGAGCAATAGTAGCTTAAAACCAAGTGAAGAACAGGTGGAAAAAATAGAAACTATCACTTCTCAAAATGAAGAATCAGCACAGCAGAATGTGATGTTAGAGACTGATGCATGCGCTAAAATAAAAAAACTTGAAGAAGAGAATTCGAAGCTCTTAGAATCGATAAATCAGACCGACCAGAGCTTAAATGCAAAACCTGAGAACCTCATCATAGTAGATGAGCCAAATGAAGATCCCAACTTCAAGCAGTCTGAAATGAATGAAGAGGTCAAGCAAGAAGACGATAACGAGAGATCTGAAATACATATTCAGATTCAACAACTACAGGGCGAGATTGAGAGATTGAAAACTGAAAATCTCAAGCTGAATGAGACAATCAAAGCACTCCTGGAAGAAAAAAGAGGAGAACTACCCACAACCAGGGGCCACACTGAGGGCACGGAATTACCTCACGAAGAACTTGATTCCAAATCCGCTCATGGCTTCATAGAGAAGTCCGAGAAACAGACCCAAGAGATCGAAAAACTGGAAGACAATATTCTGAAGCTGACTCAACTGAATGAGACTCTTCAACAAGAAATAAATGACATTAAGGAAGCCTCAAAACTGAGAGTTGAACAGCTTGAGAAAGAAAATTTGACAACAAAAGAAGCTCATAGTGAAATACTCAATAATCTAATCGAGAAGCATCAAATCGAAAT
>ENA-UOTZ01000033-UOTZ01000033.1-compost-metagenome-genome-assembly--contig:-NODE-33-length-87672-cov-17.798413_pt1 | contig 87672 bp, 72 predicted proteins | sample MGYA00238144_ERZ746983 | MGnify/ENA primary metagenome ERZ746983 (study PRJEB28759, sample SAMN06268863) | compost metagenome | isolation source: single cell | place: USA: California, Emeryville, Joint...
TCACTTCGAGAACATTTTAAATCATTGTACTTGCTTCAAAAATTTTACTGATTCACATATAGAACAATCCAAACGAAGACATTTATATGCAGTAGTAGAGGAATGTAGCTGCTATTTTTCTGCTCGAACATTATGAATGCAAGAAGTATTTGGGAAATCTTGGTATCGCCTCTGAACAAGGAGCCAAAAAGTTTCTCTTCCAAGTTTAGCTATACATCTATGCATCATAATTTAGCCTAAATTCTAATGAAATTCTGGTGATTCGCTATTAATAATTGTGCTCTTTTATAGACAATAAATGGATAATAAGTCAAAAATTAGAAATAATTAGCTTGAGTTTGAGTATAAAGCTTAGTAGAATAGATTGAACTTGCGAATTTTGAGTCTCCACCTGTTGGAGTTATTGCGTGATCTAGAAAATCCGTTGCAAATCTCAAGCTTTCATAGTTTTTGGAGGAATCGACGGTTTTATTTGCAAGAAGTGACAAGTAATGCTTCTTTGGCATGAAGTTAAGCGCAGATTTTGCCAAGTTTTGCTCGAATTTTGTCGCTAGAGTATGGTTCAAAGGACTTGAGATGGCATTAGACTCTTCTGTCAAAATGTATCCATCATTTCGAGCACGGGGTCTTTGTATACTATTTTTACTTGGAAAATTGATTGGGCTGAGCAGTCCACGAGATTTTCCTTTCGTACTGTGACCTATGTTGAATCTATTATAGTTTTCATAAAGCTGGCCGCTTACGTGTCGACTTTGAAGTATTAGTCGTTGCTTGAAGCGTACCTCCTTGACTGTATGAGTTTTGGTTTGGATCTCCGAAATGCTTTTGACGTGCTGCCTTATGTTCTTCGTTTGCAAACAAATGCAGTTCTTTTTGAGAGGGAATTTGACTGGATCTTTGCGTTTTGCTGGTATCATTCAGCACTAAGCTAGGTTGACTCCCATGATCGCTTTCAGTGTTTCTATTATCATCGCTATGCATAGAATTGTCCATCTCCTCAGTGAGCATTCGCTTCCCTTGAGAGTCAGTCTGAAAACTGTTAATGTGGACGTCACTATATTTTCATTTACTTCGCCTGTGAGACTGAGACCAATAGGGCCAGAGTTTTGGTATTTTCTCAAACGAAAGGCGCTCGAACTTCCTGTTCGTTCTTGCTGTTGGAATGACCTTGCTGTGTTAAAATGCTTCGACGACCCTGTCATCCGAAACTTAGACTCCTCTAGCTCAGCGAGCTTCTTCTCTTCTTTCGTTCGCCTCGCTTCGATCCGTGAAAGGACATTCTAAGGTTTTTCAGGTGCTTAAAGGTTCAAACAATCAATAAAATACTTCTCGGCTTTGAGAGATTGTTTGAGGTCTCAGTGGTCCAGTCCCAAAAAACTGAACCTTGCTCTTGGGATCCTTCACCCCGTCGACACTACCACTCTCTATAATGCTTTTGCAAACGCTCAGATAGCACTCTTCGCAAACGATTATTTCCTTCTTCCAAAAGCCAGGCTCCAGTTTAAGCTGTTTATATTCACGGAAAGTTAAATTTGGATGTAATTTGCGAATCAATCCTGGAATTTGATAAGTTTCCATGTTCTAGTTAAAAGTCAGAATTCTGATGGGAAAAAAGACTGAAAAACCAAGTTCATAGGCCGAAGTCGGTCAAATTTAATGTCGTTTTTGATCAATTCCTCCAAAGTTTGGTTTTCTGCATTTCCTTGTCGGGGGCTGGTTGACTGCTTCACAAAATTGCTCTCATTTGAATACAGGTGGTCATATTCGAATCCCTTTATGATGTATTCATATTTCAAAGTCACACACTGACCCTCATCTAGAATGTTAGTCATTCGAGTCACAAATTCCTTCCTTTTATTACCTAATTTTAGATGACAACTTGCACACACCTCAGTTTTTCTCAAGTTTAGTGGCTTCGTTGGAATTGAAACTCGATTCGCGTTCACGAAGTCGGGGGACTAATAGCAATGAGCGATTTTGCTGGAGGTAATGGAAATTGAAATAAATACAGTATGCTTAATTGAGGTGTCTTGAGCTTTCGGAAGGGAGAAATATTTCTTTTTGGGACCCTATATCTGTGTAAATCTCACCAGAGAGAAACAATGTTTTACATTATTTTCAAGGTCTAGCCGAAGAGAGCTTGTAAACAAGAACCAAATCCTCCCTTCAGGGTCAATCTTGAAATTAAGCACCAATCTACTTATGGAAATTTTATCCATACTGCAATTTCTAACATGCTATTGAGAAGGAGTGAGCGTCAACTTTTTTTATCATGCAGAAATCGAACCTGGCAGATATTACTGCAAATCCTTTCAACTTTAGAAGGGAGCACGTATCCTCTCAAAGGAACTATAATAGAAACGAATTACAAAAGAGAGAGAGAAGAAAAAATCATACCTATTTGTGAGTGATACGATTTTCCGTCAATTGTCACTGCACGTTCATAAATATCAAGTTTCTCATTTGAAAATTTTTGCATATTTTCAACTTTTTCCAAGAAACAAACCTTTGGTGACCACGTAGCTCTGATTATGACTTATTGTCATTGTAGTGGCATAGCGTTAATTCAGAAAATGTAGAAAGTGTACAATTTTTTTCTCCTTTTGGTTGGATAAATTTTTGCAGAATTCCATTATGAGGCTTTTTTGATGCGATCCATTTTTCTGAATAAGCAAACTGTCAAGTAAATGCTCAATGCACTTTATGGTTACTAAATTCTTCAACGTTATAGTATTCAAAGACAATTTCCTTCTTTTTATCCTTCTCCACGACATAAAAAAACGTTGCCACAATTCCACACTCTGGAACTTTTTTTAAGAAAGCACTTTCGACGTTTTCATTTGTGAGTTTGTTCTTCAATTTCTTTCGAACTCCATTCTCGTAGGTGAAATACCATTCTTCAGGCTGGTCGAATTTATAGAAAACTGTATCAGGTACGAGTATGCTGGGTACTGTTTCAAGTTATTACGAAAAGTGATTTTACAATCTTTTACTTGTTCCAAACATAGGATCTCTGACCCAAAGGAGATGATAAAAATCTTCCAAGATCCCGTCTCCCTCAAGTCCCTGAATGCTTGTCCGTTCCATTTGTTTGTCTTTATTTCAAATTAAAAAATATTTTTATCTCTGTATTTTACATTAACTTTGAATAGTATGTTCTACTTCATTATGAAATCTTTTCAATGAACAAATTGAAGCTGCGAGTGTGAAAGCTACAACATTTGAAGAATACTCTAGTTAGATCTTTTAAAAACAAAAAAAAAATAAAATGATAGAACTTAAGCTTCTAACTCTTTAATTCTATTTGAAACCAACGTCGAAAGGCCTCTAATTTTGTCACAAAAGTCAGAGGCTCCCTTCTGGTTATTTATGATCGCAGGTGAAACCTCACATTCGATGTAATCGTGGAACTGAGACAAAACCTTTGCGTTTTCTTCAATACTCAAAATGCTCTTGAGGTTCTTAAATTCGAAACAAAGTTTTCCTCGGAAGACATCCTCAAAGTTCGTCATGAGGGCTTTAGTACCTTCATTGTTGTCAACGTTTTTCTTTTTCCGGAATTGGATCATGAGTTGAGGGCTTTCGGGCTCGAAGCAGATAATCTCGCAAATGAGGCTAGCAATCTCGTAAACTTTTCGAAGTTCTTCTACGGGTTCAAGAATCTCTCTTGAATCAAAATTCTCGCCTATTAAAAAGGTGAAATATAAGAATTGTATTCACAATTTCGGATTTACTTAAATCCAAAAGTGAAGAAATCAAGAATTCCTTGCTATCCACTCCTCGTAGTGCATCTTCAGTAAAGTGTCTCGTTTCTTTTTTCAACATTTGATAAAGCGTGTTGAACTGGCTTTTCATTTCGTCAAAGAGATCCGGTTTTTGATCTTCAATTGCCACTAGACTCTTAAGGATTCCAACGTTTTTTGTGTAGATATCACAAATGTCTTGAACGCTCGTATTATAATAAACCTTATCAGATTTCTCATGAGTGAGCCCGAGTTCAACTACCATCGCAGATTTCATTGCGGCAAGTGTTTGCAATAGGATGTGTGTTCTGAGATACTTCGGGTTCTGAAGGTCTTCATTTAAGAAGTCAGCAGTTTGAACCAACGTTAGAGTTTTCTCAACTCTTCTGGCAAGGCTGAGGATATTTTGGGAACGAGAGCGAACTAACTTCGCCAGCATTGCTACCACAATACCACCGAAGACTTCATTCCAGAGTCTTTGGTTAGCATCTTCGCCGCTGTGAGGTTGTGGTTTTTTATCTCCACCTTGCTCTTGAGTGTTTTTGGGTATTGCGACACTTCCTTCGAACGGTTTAGTCGTGCTCGGCTTAGGTTTTTTCGAAGGGTCTTTTGAGTCTCCCGGTTTGACATTATGTCTATTATCATAAGCACTTTTCAGCAAAGCAGAAGCATTCAAGTTTATTAGGTTGTTGTCAGGATCTGGTACTGAAAATGAGCCTGTGACCCATGGATGCTCGAACAAATCATCAAAGCTGATTCTTGCCTTCGGATCAACTGTCAGCATTGCAGATATAAGTTCTTTTGCGGCTGGCGTTAGTGGAATATGAGATGGGAATTGAAGAGCTCCAGGTTTGTTTATTGCTTCAATCAGACTGTCGAGGGATGGAATTCTTGGTTCAAATGGGAATTTTCCAAAAATGATCTGATAAATAATAACACCAAGAGACCAAATATCACATTTGTCATCATAGCCCGTTTTCATTAGTACTTCCGGTCCCATAGTCAATGGAGTACCAAGGTAGGACTCAAGCAGTGGGTTAGCTGCTTCGACAAACCTCGCAAAGCCAAAATCAGCAATTTTGAGAACGAAATCATCAGCAACCAAGATATTAGCACACTTAAGATCTCTGTGTACGATCTTTTTGTCTTTCATAGCTTTTATTCCTGCTAAGATTTGTTGAGCAAGTTTCTGAGCTTGGTGCTCAGGTACACAAGCTTTTGGGAAATTCGATTTGATAAATCCTTGAAGATCACCATGCTTACAGAACTCGAAAATTAGGTAGAAGTTGTTCTGAGTTTTCTGGAACTCGTAGAGTTTGACGATGTTCGGATGCTGCAGCTTCATCAAGACGTGTACTTCTTTCTCAATTGCTACTGGATCTGCTCGTGGATTACTCCTTGAGATCATTTTAATTGCAACAGGACGGCCCGTTCTGTCGTCTCTTCCAAGGTACACTGTTGCGAAAGCACCAGAACCAATTTGCTTTTCAAATGTATAATTGCCAAGCTTCTTTTGCATCTCCATTATCGCTCTTGTTATTCAAGGTGTTCAACTTTGTTGTTCGGAATTAATTATCAAGTGTTAAATAAATTTGTTGTTCGATCTCTTAATAATAGGCTCGGTTCTACTCGACTCAATCTGCTCAGAAAAAAGTATTTCAAGAAATTAATATACAATGTTCTAGTGGGAAAATTATTGAATTTTTGTTGAACAACTATTGAAGATTCTAGCATCGATGCATCATGTTATTTAGTTCAGGTCGTGCCTTTCTAACAGCTCAAACAACGTTCAAGCTTCCACACAGCAATCTCCAAGCTCAGTAGTAGAGAGCCAAGCCGATTAACCAAGTCTCCGATTTCTTTCATTCTTCTATTAAGGCCAGCACGGTTATTCATTCAATAAAAAGAAAATTTGCTTATTTTTGCGAAAGAAGTCGGCAAACATAGCACACCACTTAGCAACAAATAAAAAAATAAAATGACGTTTTGCCTTGAATCTTCTAAACTTTTTGAAATTATATTTTTCCTCATAAAATCGTAGAGGGAATATAGAGACAAAGAGAGAAAAGCTCCAATATATTTCATCACTAGTTAGTTACTCCAATCCTTTTTCGCAAGTTATCAGTATTTACTGATTTCATGCAAAACTGATAAAATTCTAATAGTTTGTTGGAAAATTTTTACATATCCAAAGTCTCGAAATCTAAGTATTAAACAAATAGAGTCCATGAGTGCTGTTGTAAATTTAATGCTTATGTACTTTATGTACCCGAAAAACGTTCTCTCTAATCTAGTTCTTTTGAGATCCGGACTCTAGTTTAACGATCGAAATGTTTTGTTTGAAGATTAGAACACTTCAACAGCTCGTTATATTTTCGCATATTTATTTTTGGATTCACTCACGCCTTGTACAACTTAATAGCAATAATCTTAGCTGCCTGCTAAAAACGTTACTTTATTTTCCAGACGTTTCTCCCAGCTTTGAGTTCATCGATATGCAAATTCAAGTCCATCAAAAGTCAAATTTTCTCAATATGACAAGTTTATGTAAGTCTTTCCAAATTTCAGACATTCAAAATTTCCTACCTTGATCTCTGATTAAAAAATAATCTACGACTTGTTTCTCAAGGTTTGCTGCCCTTTTCTTCGTTGTACATATCCAGCACTTCTTCATAGCTCTTCGGATACATCTTGAAATTTTCCATTACATTTAACTTTTCGATATTAATTCCTCCAGAATAATTGACGTTCGCTTTCATTTGTTGCGAGCATTCAATCGTATCAATTTGGTCTCTGAACGAATTGCTCAAATCAGTGTATTCTCTACGCGCATCAGCATGCATGCGTGATATAAAGTCATTGGTCACCACGATGTTTCCACTAATCAATAAGACAAATTAAATCAACTCTCTGAAAGGAGAAGTTAATTACCTTTTATTGTCACCTTCATGGACTCGTGAAGACATCTGAATTCCTCTTTCGTCCATATGTTCCTATTGCATAAAGAATTCAGAAAAGGTTGATAAAAGAAAACTGTTACGTGCTGCCTATCAAAATTTCGTGCTGACTGAATGCGTTTTGAAACTGACTGGAAACTTTCATGTTCGTGGAACTCAAAGTTCAATTGAGGATTTTTGGAGCGATTCAAGAGTAATTTGATGCTCGGCAGCGACTGTTGAAATAAGATCGGAGGGTCGCTCTTAAAAGGTGATCGTTGATGGGATCGCATTGCAGTTGTCGGCCTTACTTGGCTGTTATAGGTGCCTCCTATCACTGCTCTCGCAGTCTATTGTGTATAATTATTGGTTTTCAGAACAAGTGAATTAATATGCTCACATGGACTCTGTTCGCAGTTGATGGTCTCAAATTATTAGCTTGCCCTCGTTCACTGTAGTTACTGCTGTTTAATAGTTTGGTAGTTTCGCCAGAGGCATCTACTAGGTGATGAATTGCTTTCATATGTGGGTCATCTAATAAGAGAGAAAGTTAGATCTCTAAACAAAGAAATTTCTGCTGACCTGAAGTTGATTGCATTGTTCTTCCTGGGGTGAGCTGTTGCGAAAGACCTTTGTACAGGTTCGTAGTAGCTGCACTGTTCGGTCTGCTCCCCCTATTTTCACTTGGTTTAAAACTTTTATAGTTTTGAGTCATCTGTTTATCTGAGCTAAGATCGTTTAGGGTCAGTATTTTGGGTCTTATTTTGATAATTTTCTTTGTCATTGGGGAGGTTTGTTTTATGAGTTTATTTTCCAGGTAAGTTTGTGGTAAAGAATTTTGGACGTGCACTGGAACAGCGGTGGATATTTTTTGAGCAGTTTGAGGTCGACTCATAGATTCACTCGCTTCGCGTTGACGACGAATGACCTTCATTTTCTCGCTTCTGCGCATTGTAATTATTTTTTGATCTCTTTGTTTTTTTGGAAATGCGTTATGAACAAGAACTGGTGGATTCCTTATCAATTGATTTGTCGGAATGTACTGCACGTCGCGCATCTTAAAGTTACTTAATTCAATAGCAGGCTGTGTTCGAAAAAAATTGTTGGATGTTTCAATATTTCTCAAGAACACTCTTTCACCCTCTTCAATGGTTGGTATATGCTGGCTGCTCTTGAGCGTTGGCGATGTCAGATAAAAGTTTATATTTTTTTGAGAATTGGCTGTGGTTGGTCGAAAACTCATAGCTTGAAACGTAGTTGGAGATATAACTCCGGAGAGAGGGTGCTTCAATCCCGTCTCAAAGGTATTTCTCCCCTTTTTAGCCGGAAATTCTTTGTAATTGTTGAGTTGAAGATTGGGAGAGTCCAAAACAAGCTCCGAAAACTCAAAGTTCTTCATTTATCGGTCTTAAAAAAAAAAATATGCCCAGGCTTTTAATGAATAAAAATTAATTGAGTTTTGCTTACTGTCATTCTCAAAAATAATTTGTCACTCCATGAATCAAACGATTTTCTGCTTGGTTGTGTATAACACCTTTAAAATGCAAAATCAGCACGTCATTAACAAGGCCCGACTAGCATAGCGCATGCTGCCATAGGTCAATATTGAGTAACGTTATTTTTGGAAGCTCAAAAAGTTTACATTATAGTTGATTTTAGAATGCAATATAGATTTCAACAGGGATCAAGAAATGTGAAAATAATAATGCCTTATACAAAATGGCTAATCTAATATAACCCTGAGGGAGAACAAAGTTTTTTGTAAAATAAAATTGTAGGAATTATTGGTAATGAATACGTTTTTCTGTTTCTGTTTCCTTGGTTAGATTCTAGATCGAAAATTAGTACCAACCGAATTTATCGACTTACTCGAGTTTGAGTGTAACTCAGAGGTAGCTCTTGAAGCGCTTCTTCATATTTACGTTTCAGACTATCAACTTCATGTATTTTTTCAATCAATTCCTTGTTTTTCAATGTGAGGTCAGCATTGTTTCTCTCCCATTGCATCTTATATAGCTCTCTTCCCCTATTACTGTAAAAAAAAGATTTTGGAATAGTAAATATCATTGTTTTGACAAGAAAGTTTACGCTTCCTCAGCTTCTTTTGCCATTTGAGTAAATCTTTGGGAAAGATTTTTGTATTCATTTTCGAAATCTCTAAACTCTTTCTTCGACTTTTGAAGCTCTTGCTTTGCCATTATGAGCTACAGAAGAATTATTGATTTAACCACAGTAGCTAGAAATATATCCACCTCTTTTTCATTCGCTTCATTCTCGGATTTTCTGGCTTCAATTAGTTCATAAAGTCTTTGTATTTCCGCTTTATTTTGGTCAATAATCAATCGATATTGATTGATTTGGGATTCATATTGAAGCTTATCAACATTAGTTTTTGTTCGATTTTCTTCGAGATCCTAGAAACAGATGCATGAGTTAAACTTCTTTTGGAATAAAATGCTTACTCGGTATAGTCGTTTAGTATGCTCTAGCTGCTTCTTGAGATCGTCTATTTCTTGCTGCTTCGCACTGGAAGATGCTATCTCTCGTGCGCGTAAATTATCTAACTCTCTTGCTTTATCTTCGAGGCGGTTTCGTAATTCATTGATATCCTTCTCCTTGCTATCGGTTTTATTTTCTAATTCATCAAGCTTTTGTTGCAATTGCATGATCTGAGTTTCATAAGATGAACGCTCTGCAGAGAACCGGATTTCTTGCTCAGTTTGATTCATTTTCTTTTTGTGGTCAAATTGCGCTTTCAACTCTTCCACCTCGTTAGTTTTATTTTTCTCAATAACTACAATCTGCTGACGTAAACCAGCAAGATCCTCTTGCTTTTGCCTGAGATCCCTTTCTCTATGTTCAAGTTCATTGGAAAGGTGCTCCATACGATTCTCGAGTTCTTTTCGATGATTCTTCTGCTCATTGAGCGCTCGTTGCAAATTCCCTAATTCATTCTCATATACAAGTTTTTGGTCGTCTAAAGCTGTCTGCAGTCGCTTATTCAGATAATCTTTCAGTTGCTCGACCTCATCGAGATGGTCTCTGTGCATTTTCTCTCTTCTCTCACCAAGGTTCTTCAACTCTTCCTCTTTGCTTGCAAGTTCTGCCATCAAGCGTTGATTCTTGTGCTCTAAATCTCGCAAACGTCGATTGGCATCTTCTCGTTCTCTATTGTAATCTCTCTCCTTCTCTTCATTTAATCGTTGCTAAAAAAAAAATAAAACAAATATTAATGACCTTCCTCCACGAAAATAACTCCCTTACCAATTCCTCTCTCCTTGCATTATCGAGATTTTCTTTCATCACATCCATCTTTTTGACATTATCGAGCTCTAAATCTCTGATCCTCGTAAGAAGATCCTCGATTTCGTCTTGCTTTTCATTATGCGCCGCTGTGAGCCTCTCGATCTCATCTGTTAATCTCCCGACTTTTCCAAGTAAATCTCTTTGATTATCCTCATACTTTTGCATCTCATCACACTGATGACGAGCTTGATCCTCTGCTTCTCTTCGTAGCTTTTGCAGCTGGTAATTGAGAGAGTCGATTTTAGCGCTCTTTTGACGATCTTCATCCTGAAGCTTCCTCATTCTATCATTTAATGAGTTTAGAGTTTCATTCCTGTCCTGGTCATCCTCTTGCTGCTTTCTGAGACGATCATTCAAAGACTGTAACTGTAAATCCTTGCGTTGAGCTTCATCTTGGAGCTTTCTAATGTGATCATTAAGCGAATTCAGTTGGCTTTCGTTTCGAGAGTCTTCATCTCTAAATTTTTTAAGTCGGTCGTTAAGATTATCTATTTGGGCAGTTTTGCGAGCATCTTCATCTTGCATTCGTTTGAGTTGGTCTGATAGAGCCTCAATCTGTGCACTTTTGCGAATGTCCTCTTTTTTTGCTTTGTCAGTCATAGATTCAATTTGAGCATCTTTTCGATCTAGTTCATCCTGTAATTTCTTCAATTGATCGGATAGAGCTTCATTTTGATGGCTGGCCTCATCTTGTAACATCTTGATACGGTCTTTCAACGCAGCATTCTGGTTCTCTTTGCGCAGATTTTCTTCTTGCAACCGCTTCAAACGTTCATTATGAGACTCAGTTAGACGAATCTCATCTTCTTGTAACTGAGCAAGTCGATTCTTAAGAGTATCAATCTGACTGTCTTTAAGATTGCCCTCTTCTTGTAACTTTTTCAGTCTGTCTTTGAGAGCATCTAGTTGCTTTTCTTTGGAATTATTCTCTTGAATTGCTTCATTTCGTTCGTGATATGCTTTCTTCACCAGATCTTCAAGCTCGTTGATATGTTCTCCCATATTTAATACTTGATCTTCGAGGTCTTTTACTTTTTGATTGCTCCTGGCTGTTATTTCCTTGATTTGATTTTCCTAACAAAATTTGTGAGATGGATGAAAATATATGATGACTATACAAGCTCTCTCTGCCTCTTTTTGTTAAGCTCTTCAATTCTCTGCTCTGCCTCTTTCTCTGTTGCGGTGCCTTTGCGCAAAAGATCTTCGATTTCGGTTCTAGCATCCTTTAAGTCCCGATTCATTTGCTCATTCCTTCTTTCTAAATCTAGGATTCTATCCTCGAGCTCTCTGTTCTTTTTTCTTGCGTTATCCAGTTGATTCATATTGTTAGTTTTTTCTCTTTGAAGCTGGTATTGGACGTCTTTCAATTGGTTGTCCTACAAAAATTTCCCTGCTTTAGAAAAATAGCAACACTCACACATTACATGTTCATTTGCAAGCTCCTCATATTTCCTCTTAGACTCCTGTTCTAAGGTTTTATATTTGGCCTTCCAATCATCCAGCGATTTAAGTAAGTCATCAGTTTGTTTCTTCATCTGGCCTTTCTGTTGATGAAGTTCATCTCTGTGCACTCCTAGCTCTTCAAGCCGGGTATTTGCTTCTATTAGCTGATCTTGCAATCTCATCTTCTCTTCTTCATGATCTCTTTGTAGGTTTTCCATTTCATTCTATTTCATAGCTTCAAATTAGCGGGTGGAGTGATGATTTATGGCACCGCTTGCTCTTTAACTGACGCTTCGAAGAAATTTTTAATGTCTCCCAGCTCCTTTGTATGATAATGCTCCATATCAATAACTTTTTGCCTATAATCTTCAATCGTTTGGTCTTTCGCTTCATTTTCTTCGACTTGTCTCTCGAGTTCAATGGCGAAAAGCATCAGTTGGATCTGGTGATCTATGGCTCGATCTGCTCCTCGACGGCTCGCCGCTATATTCTCACGATACGGGCTTGGGTCTGAAGGAGTTGATTTGTTCATTCTCCTTAGATCTTCCTCCTATTGTAATAGCAGCAATATTGCGTTATTCACATAGTCAATTGGTTTTTGAGCTTACAAATTTCTTCTCAAGTTCTTCACGGAGTCTAGCCAGGTCATCAGCCGTATAAATTTTATCACTGCGGCCTTGTTCTCTTTTCATGTCTCTATCATCTGGTTTTTCATTAATCTTCTTTTTCAATTCTGATAATTGCTCCGTTTGTCGTTTGATTCGATTCTCCAAATTATCGTTCTGGAGCTCTAGCAGGTTCTTTTGACGCTCAAGGTTGGCTTTTTCGGAGTTTAACTTATCAACGAGTGCCTTTACGTCTTTCTCCTGTTAATTGTAAGTTCAAACAATCAATTCTTTCTCTTTTTTAAAGTAACGATAGTACCATGCCCTTTTTCAACGCCTCATCTAGTTGCTTTTTGAGATTTTCTCTCTCCATCGCATGTTCCACCTCCTTATCTCTTAATTTCTGACGAAGGTTACCAATTTCTTCATCTTTTTCTCTTGCATGAGGCATCTGACTTTGTCTGGAGCTGTACTCATCTGCCACAGAAGGCCTTTGAGGTTGGGATGAATAGGTGAAACTGCCTTCATCGCCCAGTCTTCTGTCTTCGCCTAAATAAATCGAGCAATTTTCTAATTTGAATCTTCCAATATATCACTACTGTCAAAAGGTCTGTCTCTGCCAACTTTAGAACCTCTGAGAGGAGCAGACCTAACTCCTTCATGGGTGCCCTCTACAGGACTTCTATCAGCAGGTGAGCGAGATGTTCTCTTCTAGAGAGTATTACTAAGATTTTGTTTTATAAAACTAGCAATTTACTTCCCGTCTCGCCTCACTTATGCTTGCTTGACTCTTCTTGAGGTTCTCATCATCAGGAGACCTACCACGGACATGTTGTCTAAGGTTCTGTCATGACAAAGTTATTATCAGAATGATATCTCTGACTAGCGGATTGTTACATCAGATTCTTCATAAGCAGGAGGAACTCTGCGAGAATATCTATCGTTATCATCAGTGCGGCGAGCCTGATCCTGATCTCTGAGATCCCCACGGCTATATTTTAAGTTCTCGGTTGGAGTGATTATTCTCTGTGAACCCTCTCTAAAAGGCTAACACCAAAAAAAAAAGATTACGATTGATTTCAAAGAACGAAATGAGTAGTTACCTCTGCCTCTTCATAACGAGAAGGGACACGTTGAACAACGTGGCCACCATCAGTGTAGCGTTGTTGGTCTAAGATGATTTTGTCGTTGTCGCCTTGCAGACTACCATGGTCACTGAATTTCTAAAGCAAAAGGTCAATCTAAATTTTGAAGTCATCTTTACCTGGCTTCCACCGGACGAATAATGATCAGGAGGAGACTCTTGATCATCTTTCTTCTGTTAGGACTTACCAAATGTTTTCAATCAATGTAAATTACGCGTTCAAGGCCCTGCTGGTATTCGACCTTTGAAGGCCTATGATAATAAGCACTTCTGCCTTCATATTGATCAGGGGTTTTGCTTGTAATCTACACAATCTGAGATTTAAAGCTGTCCATTACTTTACTGTTTTCGATTCTTCTTGCCGAGCAGGTTGTTTATCTGACGTACCCTTTCCACCGTCTTCAATAGATCTTCTTCTTGGACCCTTTGATAATTGAAAAAGGAACTAAATCAAGAAATTGAAGTTATCTGAATTTACTTCTGCTGGTTTGAAGACCATGTTCTGTTCCGGATCGATGTTTGGTCTGTATCTTATTGGCTCTGCTTCGGAAACCTTTGGAGAGTTAGAACACCCGGCAATAATAATAATTCCTCTATACTTGTTTATATTTCTCCTTGCTGTCATATTCCACATTCTCTTCTTGAGGTTCTCCAGAAGAATAAATTGGTTCTGAAGTAAATTTGCCTTTGTCAGAAAGCCGAGCTAACTTCTGCTTGTCAATCGGAGCTGTAGATGTTTGAGAACCATCACTTGGCCGCCCTTGTGCCTGATGCTTGTCCTGAAAATATAAATTATGAAACCTATAATAAAATAGCTTTCATACCGATGGTTCCTGCATTTCTGGAGCCCTACGCTGAGGTTGCTGCTCCCAGGTCTGACTGCTTAGCGCTTCAGATGGTGGCAATAATTTATCCTTAGAAATTAACATGAAAAATGAAATCTTTCTTCGAATGTTTTACTTTGAAATTTCCTGGTGTTTTTGACTGACCAGGAGTCTTTTCCTCTTTTTCGTCTTTATCGTCAGATTTTTCAAAGATGGGAAGAGTGGGATCCTGAGACGGGTAAAAATAGGATAAATTATTCTTGATCTAATATCATCTCTTTACATATCTCGAGTATGGGCTCTCAGCCTTTATAGGGGAAGCTTCTTTTTCGTTATACTCAGCTTCTCGTTTAGGTTTTTTTCTAGCCATAATCTACAAACGGGAATTTTGAGAACTTAGAGAAAGTAGGAGCAAAACATACTGGAGCTGAGATTCCTTTTTTGAATGCCAAGTGCTCGCCCTGTTCTCCTGGAACGGCTTGTCTGGACCTAGAATCCTATCCGACTCATCAAACACAGCCGAAAACCAGATTAACGTACCTGTTCGGGCTCTTCGGGCAAATCATATTCAGATTTCACTTGGGCTGTGTCTCTTTGGTTCTTACGAGAGCCTGGTGAATAGCTATAGCGCGGTTCATGAATTGAAGTTTGGTCTTCTATTGGTAATGGCAATTCTGTCAAAAATCCACTCTTGCGTTCTTGCCCCCAGTCTCCAGAAGAAAATTGTTCAGATTTTGGCTGATCTATGTCCGCACGGCCTTTGCGAGAATCTGGAGAAAAACTATAACGTGGTCCTTGCATCGAGCCTTGATCGGCGAAAGGCTGAGATAGTTCTTTCGATTCCTCTCCTTTTCTCTCTTCACTGCTATCAGCACTCTCTTGGGATCGTTTCAGATCCTCGACTGGTTTTAAACTCTTTCGCGGCAACTCTTGTTTCAAGCTGGCACGTGCCATTGCTTGCGATTCTACTGGAGGTTGGACCTTCGAAGAATGTTTCCCACTATCATCGCCTGGTTGCTTGCTCAGAATTTCAGTAGGCTTTTTCTCGCGATCGCCGGAGGGTTCCTTGCTTTGATCACCTTGCTTTTTCTGATCCTCAGATTGAGGTTTCGGCATCCTTTCTTCCATTCCTGCTAGCCTTGGATCAGCCAGAGCGGGATCAGCAATATCGCCTGTATTATCTTCATCTTGATCAGGGCGAGGCTGTCTCTTGCCTGTTTTCTTCCTCAGAGGACTTCGAATAAATTCTTGCTCGGCAGCTTTCTCATGCTCGTCTCGAGGTCTGCCTTCTCCCATCTCTTCGAGTATATTCCCGGCGTTCGGGTCGCTCGCAAAGAATCCCTCCTACAAAAACACGTGGTAACAAATAAAATTGATCTCATAATAAAAGTACTTCTTCCACAAGTCGCTCTTCTTCTTCCGATTCTGCGGACTTATAAGTTATTTCTTTATGTTCTGGAGACCCTCTTTCTCGTTCAAAAGCTCCTTGAGCTTCAAGATTACTTTTTCGAAGCTCACTGGAACTAGGGTCTTGTTTTTGATCAGGAAGATTGCGATGTTTTGATTCAAACGATGGGTGTTCGCCTTGCGGTGATAATAATTAGAATATTAGCTCTGCTTCAAATTTTGAATGTTACGTTCTCTAAAAGCAGGCTGCTCTTGTGGTTGGTGCATTTGGTAAGGGTCTTTAGGAGACGGTTCATTTCTTCTCTTCTCCTCATAGAGTACTCCAGAGTCTTCACCCCTTCTCGGATCACTATGGTAAGGACCATAAGGATCTGCAATTTCGTAATCAGAGTAATAAGAATCTTCCTGTCTCTTTGGTTCATATGAATCTTCTTGCCTTTGGGGAGCTGGTTTCCTTCGACCATCTTCTGACTTATTGTGATATCCTGGCGAGTCTGCCTCAACGACCTCAAAAAAGTTTTCGTCCTAAGAAATGTTGTTAATCTCAATTCAGGCTACAAGAACATTACCGATTGGTCAACTTCATGATTATCGCCCTGCGGTTTATGTGAGAGTCTGCCACGATCAGCATAAGGGTCTTTATGTCTTTGCGGGCTCTCTTGCCCTCTTTCAGGACCAGGGAAAGACTCATATTGATTCGGGTTAATTCGCCTCTCGATAGTATCCCGCTCATCGGTCGGTGTGACATATATTTCTGATACCGGCTCATCGGTCACATCCATCCGAGGATGCTGCTTATGAGAAATACTAAAGCCCCTGGGTTGATAAGGATCCTGATGGATTGTCTGGTGGGATTCACTAATGCGTCGAGCTATATCTGCATTTTCAGGAGAGTCAGGCTTCTTTTGAGCTTGAGAATCTGAGTTGGATTCCTGATCATCTTCTGGTTCGATTTTACTTCTCCTGCTTTGGCCAGGCACCTTTTGATCTCCAGGTTTTCCCAGTGATTTGCGAGAATCTATCTTTTTGCGATCTACCTGAGAAGTCCATTCTGGACCTTCTTCATGGATAACTGGCTGATTATAGGATCCAAAGTCTTGGAGTCTTCGAGGATCAATGGCTTCAGCTCGCCCAGAAGAAGCGTCTTGTGCCTTTGTTCGCAATGCTTCAGAGAAACTTGCCAATTCTTCCGATTCTTGAACGCGAGACGGCTCTTTTTGCAGCGGCTCTGTCTTCGGCTGTTGTTTACTATCTCTAGAAGAATCACCTTGTTTTCCAACATGCGGACTGAATGTAATTTCGAGTGGAGATTGCTGCATTTGAACTTCATCAGGTCCAATATCTATTTTTTCTAGCCCGCTTTCTTTTTTCCGACCTTCACTTTCATCGAATGATTCGTCACTCAAAGGAGTTTGCTTGCCGGGGTGATACTTAAGAGACCCTTGCGAAGTTAGTCGGCCGCCGCGATCATGGGTGGGTGAATCCTTGCTTCCACCTTGGTCTTGGATGGCTGCGCGTTCGGGTTTCTTGACACCAGTGAGAGTCTCTTTCCCAGTTTTCTGCCTCTCTGAAGGGGAGGTTTTTTCTTCTTCAGCTGAATAAGGTTGTTGCTTTTTTGGCTGTAATCCTTTCTCTTCAATTTCACCTTGATCTTTAGTGCGACTGGGCCTGACTTCTCCCGCATCTGCCTCCTTAGTAGATTGTTGACCACTGTGCGGAAGGTCTTTTCTTGGTTCTCTAGTGCGAGGGTCTTGGGCGTGCATCTGATCATCACTTATTGCGCGCTCCAGTTTTTGTTCGCTGTGTGCATCCAGTGTGGGTTTCTTTTTGAAGGGTTGATGCCCTAACTCTTCGTTTTCATCTCGTCTCTTAAGTTTGTCTAGAGATTGCAAGCGCTCACCCTTTCCAGAGTCTCTCTAAAATTAACGATATTAACACACAAAATTTGAGTTTTAATAGTTACCCCAGATGGTATTCGCGCTACAGGACTTGTGTAATCTTCTTGCAATTCCGATTCACTTGGCTGTCTAGGAGGAAGGCGTTTTGCTTGGGTAGGCTGATGATCTTTGCTCCCTTCTGATACGTCATGTAGAGAACCTCTCGTAATTGACGTTGGCTCAGAGCGTCCTTTGGGCTGCGTCTGAACCTCTGGCTGAGTTACAGATTTTCTTTTTGGATCTTCGAACACAGGAGACTTTTCTCCAATCATCATTGTTGACTCCTTTTCCTGGTATGGCTGATTAGGTTATTTAACTTTGAGTTCACATTGATAAATCTATTAATTTACATCAGGATGGTGTTCCATCATTCTGAACGTTTCGGGAACTTCTTGCGTGCTCGAAGGTTCGATCTTGCTCTATGATAAATACTTATTTTCTACAGAATCTTCGAAGGAATTACTTGTACAGACTTCGGATGAAGTCCGAATGGCGCCTTCTCCATCGGTTTAGTAGAAGTTGGTTGCTTGAGTTGATCCTAAAAGGAGGAAAAATTATTATTAATCTCAACTCCAAATCAAATGAAAAAATTACTCCGTATTGCTGGATATAACCCCGATCCGAGTAGGTGTCTGGCATGGTATTTTGAGTTCCGTGTATTTCTTGTTGGTAGAATGTTGGACCTTGGCTTTGGAGACTCTAAAGTAAAGATTAAGATTTGAAGTAATTATGGAGAAATACTTGAGTGTCAGAAATTCCAAGAGGGAACACACTACTCTTTCTCTTCTCTTTATGCACTCTCGCTGGTTGAATCGTCTCTTGAGTAGGACCATACAATCTTGGTTCAAGCTTTGAAACAGTCTGCTGATCTCCTCCTTTCCTGGTATCGATAGTTTGAGGATGGGATGAAAACCTTTCAACTTTTGGCGACGCATAAGCTTCTCTAATTGCCTCCTCGGGAAGGTTCTTTCCAACAAAATGATTCAATGTAAATAAATAATTCTTGAATAACTCATTACCTTGACTCGCTCTTTGGATGCTGCTGCGAATTTATCAAGCTCATCTTTAAGTTGTTCGAGTTCCCCTTTCAATTCATCATTTTCAAGTTCCAGCATCTTAATGCTTTTATTTTGTCCATGTACAATTCCGTTCAACCGATCAATTTCAATCATAAGCAACATCACTCGAATATCTTGTTCATCATTTTTAGCCTTTAGAGCTCTAATAAAATTTTCAAGTTTGCTTCTCTCTTCTGAATTTTGAATCAGATTCTGTTTTTCAGCTTGTAGCCGAGCTAATTCTTCATGATAGGCTTTCATTCTATCCTCCAGCTCGCTGTTGCGGTTCTGCTGTTCCTCAAGCTGACTCTCTAGGCTATTTCTATCTGCAATCCAATGCTTTGCCCTGGAATCATTGTCCATCTCAAGTAGTTTTTCGTATTCACTCTTCATATCGGATATGATCTTCTTCTGTCTCCTCTCTTGATTTTCAAGCTTTTCTCTTAAATTTTCAATCATCACCTCCTTCGTTGCTAATACGTCTTGCAGTCTTTCAAGTTCGATCATGAACATGATCATCTTTGTTTGGTTGATTATATTAGTGTCTCTGATAGGGCTCGTATCTCCAGAAAATTGAGCTTTGTCCCTTGGAAGTATGAATGAGGCTTGACTAGGGAAAGTGGTGTTCTGCGTGGCTTGCAGCAACTCTCGTTTAAGGGCATCAACATCATGATTATATTTGGTCTCTAGGTTCTGGTATTTCTCTTGCCACCATGAGTCTCGAGACGTCAGTCTCTTGGTCGTGTCGCCTCCAACTTCTGCTTCCTCTAGCCTCTTCTCTAAATCAGCAACTCGAGATTTATATGCTTGGAGCTGCTGATTCAAAACGTTTTTCTCAGCGTTCAGCTTTGCCAAGGAATTTTTCAATTGCGGCTCGCCCACTCCTGATAGCAGAGGATCTCTCGATTGTTCAAGACTTAGATTATTTGGCTCTCCTTCGTACTGTAAAGCACGCTCTTTCCATTCCTCCAGCTCAGTGGTAACCTCATCTACTACATGATGTAATCTTTCAATTTCAATCATAAAAAGCGCAAGTCGGTTTTCGTAGTTAATAATAGTTTCATGTAGAGTCTGAATATTTCCTTGTATTTTGTCTCCGTCGAAAAATTCTGACGTATCTCCAAAACGACTCACGGTTGGATTAAACGAATCTACATTCAGAGGAGCACCTGACTTTGATTGCAAGAGCTTTTTATTTTCGGCCATAAGCTCGTTAATCAGTCTCTGCTTTTCATATCCGTCTCTTGTTAGTCTTCCAAGTTGATCTGATAATTCAGTCACTCTTCTTTCATAATCATCTGTGGATAGAGGGTCTTTGTCATTTCGAGGACGAACATTTCTTTCGTGAGGCGGAATTGCTAGTCGCTCTTCAAGTTCTTGGATCCGTTGGAGAAGATCTTCATTTTCGTCAGTCTTTTCAGCAACAATAGTGTGGAGACGTTCTATTTCTATACTGAGTAACACTTGTTTAAGCTTACAATGCAACTCTGTATGATGGAGCTTTTCCTTCAAATTTTGCACTTGCTGTTCGAAATGGGAAGCGTCTTCGGCTTTTTTATTTGCAATATTTTTGAGAGTTCCCACTTGAGCTTGTAGACTGCGATTTTCAATTTCAGATCTTGCAACTCTCGCACGCAAATCATCTTGATTGGCTCCTTCTCTTGCGATCCTTCGTAGATCTTCTTCAAGACTTCGTTTTAGAGCTTGATTTTCTGCTAGTAACAACGATATCTGGGCAGGGTCAGTGGATTCACCAAGTCCTTTTGCAGGTCTTGAGGAAAGTTCTCCATCGAAAGAGCGTGCTCTATTATTTTGTTTTGATTCCAAAGCTCTGTTTTCTAATCTATCATCAATTTCTTTGAACTTCTTGGCATAAAAATCATCTTCACCATCAGGAAAAACGCTTGGGCGACTACCATGATGGCGCTGATAGGGATCTGGATCGTATGATTCTCTAACCGCACCACTTCTTCCATCATTCGGTCTGCTCATCTGATGTGGCTCAGGAGAGCGGTCATATTGTTTATTCAATTGCCTTAGATTAGTTATTTCATCATTCAACGCCTGCGTTTCCCTTCCTAAGTCTGAATAAGGCCTTCTTTCCAAAGAAGGTTGACTCCTTCCACGCTCACCAATGTTGCTTCTTTGTGGTCTTTCATTACCAAAAGCTCGTGGACGTTCATCTTCAACTATGCGAGGACTCCCATGATCATTTATATGCGTTGGCTGGAAAGGTTTCATTGTATGATGTTGGAATTCAGTGGCCATTTGAGGATTCTGTAAATTATTTTGATGAGGATGATAATGACGATTATGGTCCGGAGAGTGTAGCCGATCAAAACTGCTAATCTGAGGAGAGGGTCTATTGTTACTCCATGCAGGTCCTGGATCTCTTCCACGAGAGCGAGAACTGGGAATTTCATCTGTTGCTCGTGAATAATCATTTCTACGATCAGGGCTCGGACTTCGTGTTTGACCTCGGACCGGATCAAGGGACCTTGTAGGCATGGAATCATCTTCAATTATTGCTCTTAATAAAATGATTGAATTCTAGCAAATAAAGACATTTTTTTTACAAATTTGAGGGCATCTGATAGCCACCAGGATTCGGCGTTTCTCTATTATGTATCACAGGAGGTTGAGAATTATGTGGTTTCAAATTCATGGAATTTGGAATATTTCTTGCAATGAGATACTCCGCTTTCGTCATGGTTTGGACCTTCAGCTGGGTCGAACGGTCTGGAGATGCTAAGTTCTGTGACCTTCTCATTAATCAAGAACAAATTTGAAAAAAATAAAAAGTCAATTAATTCTTATTCATGTAGATTTGAATTTATCGAATAAATTTTCCGAAACACGATGCTAATAGAAACTGAGCAAAACCCGGGATTTTGTGAAGAAATTCTATTTGTATGAATGACATTGAATTCATTGTTAATTCCACTTAGATGGATTCGAACGACAAAACTATCAGTGAAATTCGGCGTGAAAAGTTTATTAACTTATGTTATTTAAGAAGAGACAGTCTGGATAGAAAGGCAAGCTTTCGTAACAGACATAGGAGAGCATTAGACCAACTAATATAACTTGGGGGGGGGGGGAAATATACAGAATCTTCCTTGCTTTGTGCCTAATTGAATTCGACAAATTAGCATCATTATCTAAAGTGCATATTGGAGAGAATCCATGGGCTCAATAATTTGTTTGTCACGAAGAAAGTTTAGTTTTCGAAAAAAATTTTCGTTCTTGCCTTTTTCCCTCTGAAAGCACCTATTTTCTGTTTCCACAAATATAAATCGCATTGAAGGACGTGAGGTCGTTCAAAATTTAAATTTTTTGAGAACAGTTTGATATGCAAATTAACACACTAAATTCGAAATCAAAAACGGTTGTATAGACTCATTTAATAAAAAAGCATCCAAAGATTATTTTCGTTATTAAAAATGAGCCAAAGCTCAACCAGCTGCATTTTTTTTTTTTCTGCAAGTAGTAGACTTTGCGTTTCCACTCAACTCAACAATTGCTTGAGAAATATTCAATACTGTAAAAGGTTATTTAAAAGATGCCTTCTGGCCATAATAAATATTCAAAATGGAATGGATAAATACTTTAGGGATGCTTTTTTATTAAACATTACCTACCATACTTATCAGCTCGTAGTCTGAATAGTATCCAGTTAGAAGCAAATCGGAACAGTTGATTTGACGTATCAATGTTCTTTGTTATCAGAATGATAAAATAGTAACTTCAATAAAATAATTATTGTCAGCACACTCAAAAACTTGACCAACTAAAACCTAACAATGCTGCGAAATTAACACTTTGGAAGAATCAAGGTCCTTTGGCTTCAATTTTAAAGCATTCGATAGCTTAAAGGAATGACATAATCTCTTCACTATAATGTGAAGATTATTAGAATTAATATATTATTATTGAGATTTTTACATTGTAATCAATCACTGAAAACCAAATAAGTGTGCGTGTTATTTCTCCTCTTTCCCTAGAATTTCAGATCTTTAATCTGAAATCAACCTTTTTAAACTTCAGATCAGAACTGCAACTAAGAAGACCTATCCGTTTATATTCAAGAAATCTCAAACTTTGACTGAAAAGAATGAAAATTGTTGCGGAATAACTTGAGAACTCAGGGTGAAGATATATAAAGGAATCTAGAGAGAAGGAATGCTCAGTAAATTTGATTTTATAATCATAAATTTAATTTGAAAAAATATCTCTAAACTTTTTTCTGTAATAGTAAGAATTATTGGTGTTGTCCTTTAAATTTTTACCTGTGGCCAATTTCATGTGGAAAGTTCATTTAATTGTGGAGATTTATAATAGAGATATTATATCATTCCGTAAATTTCTTGAACATGGAAGCTGCTCCACAAATAAATCATACCACTTTTTTCAAACGCCTGAACCATTTGTTTAGCATCTGGAATGACGTATATTGCTCTCAAATTCTTCTGTGCCCTAACAATTTTTTCCATCAACATCAGCCAGATCGATCATTCAACGAGAATCGAATGCTAATTCTCTTGTATGGAAAAGATGATCCTGATGCAATGATTGTCAAAACAGAGGCCTTACAGTACTTACCAGATAAAAACAATCGCTAAATTTTACAAAAGAGTTTGGCTCTTCGGATATACCATGCCTGAAACCTTGATAATACTAACTCAAAAGAGTTTATATTTTCTGGCTGGCAAAAAAAAAGGTATAGCTATTTATTTTTCTGTGTAATCAACAACTTTTTGTTTATAGCTCAGTTTCTGGAGGTGCTAAAGCAAAGCAATAAATCGTCTCTGTCAGTTCATACTTACATAAAAAATCCGCAAAACAATTTGGACTCGCTGCTAGCTATTCAGGAAGGTCTTGTTAAGGAATTAGGACGAGGACAACTGAAGGTAAATTGTAGAGTCATAGCCAATATCTTACTCTGTTTAGGCTTTAGTCCTTACCAAAGAAATTGATAAGCAAGTGGGCCCTTTTGGACAGGAGATCGTCAAGTGGATTAAATCTCTTGACCTGGTTCAAACAGAGATGGGACCGTTAGTACAAGAAGGTCTTTGTGTGAAAGAGGCTCAAGAACTTGTAAGTTTGCATCTTCATCTTGATCTTCTATTCTAATATTTCATTGGCAAGGAAAATATAAAAAATTCCGCTGCAGTGGCAGTTTATTTTCAAACGAAGATGATTGATGAGGTTGAGAGAATTATCGATGAAGGAATTTCGGTTTAGAATCCTCAAATAAAGCTATATAACTAATACAAAATGCAAGATGAGACACAGCGAGATTTCAAGTAAGATAGAAAGTATTACTGAAGAGAAGAATGAAAAAGAGATAAAAAATATCGAGAAATCGCTTCAAGTAGAAACTTTTCTAACACTTCTTATTAATTGTAACCTGATTAGATAGAGAGCCGACATATGGATTTTGCATACATGCCAATCATACAAAGTGGCGGTCAATACGATCTCAAGTATCTCACTAAAAGAGTGGCTAGCCTTTAATATTTGTAATCAGACCTAATGCTCAGAGCAATGAGAATTATCTGTCGTATGATACTATCATCTGCAGTGCTGGGGCCAAATATAAAGAATATAACACGAACGTTGTCCGAACGTTATTTATCAACCCAGATAAAGTCTGTTTTGATTGCGCGAGCGTTGTCTAACTTGCCTAATACAAATAACTATCTAGGTTCGAAGAGCGAATTACCTTCTCGTATATGAACTTGAGTCGCTGATTATTTCTAAACTGAAACCTGGAAATACACTCAAATCTGTCTACGAGAGCGCCATTGCTTTTGTTAATGAGAAAAGAAATGATATCGTAGACTCTCTCCCGAATAATTTCGGATATGGCGTAATTGGGGAGATATTGCTCCTACATAGATTTATTTGTACTTATTTTGTGATGTTTGCAGATCGGATTGGAGTTTAGGGAAACGAATTTACTGATCAATAGCAAAAACGAGAAAGTTATTGAGCCAGGTAATTTATTTTCTGGAAGTTCACCAAAACATTGACCGAATCCATAGGAATGGTGTTCAACATTGTTGTCTCATTGGAGAACCTCAAATCGCTCAAAGGCAAAAATTATTCAATAATGGTCGCAGATACTGTAGCTGTTAAATCCGAAGGACCAGATGTTCTCACGGCAAAAGTTGCAAGGGAATATGGGGACGTTTCTTACTCTTTGGAGGTAGCCAATAATGATTAATTCTTTGCAATAGCCCTAACAATAATTATTCTCCATGCAATCTTAGCATGAAACTTCAGCGACTCAAATGCCAAATACAAGGCAAAATAGCAAAATGATGGAACTCGGAAATGGACGTAGTCGGAGAAACAGAGAAAGGGGAGCTCTCCTCATTGATGAAACTCAGAGAAAAGCGCATCAGCTTGAACTTAAAAAAAATAAACTGGATGAGCTTCAAGAAAGATTAAAGCAAGGAGTTTTGGGTCGGGACTCCAGGACTGAGTATTTTATCGCAAGCCATTATCCACAGGATTGATTCATGATATAATTAGTTTGTCCAAGAAGATAGAGGACTTAATAGCTTATAAGGACCCCACTCACGTTCCAAAGAAGGAATTGACCAAGGCAAAAATCTATGTAGATCCAAAGAATGACTCCATTATATTGCCGATTTGTGGAAGCGCTGTTCCTTTCCATGTGAGCGTCCTCAAAAATGTAAGCAAACAAGACGAAGGGCAATTCTCGATCCTGAGGTTGAATTTCTACACTAATCTGACCAGCCGAGCCAACATTACAAGTGGAAATTTAAAAACGGTAGCCTTCTTTAAAATATCAATGAGGGAATCTTATATTTTAAATGGAAAAAAATCCATCAGAACTTGAACACTGCTCAAATGTCATACGTTCGGGAGCTCACATTCAAAAGCACCAACTCGAAGCACTTTGCTGAAATTCATAAGAGAATAAAAGAGCTGCAGAGAGGAGTCAAACAAAAAGCTATGGACAAAGCTAAAGAAGAATTGGCCGAACAAGAGCCATTGATGATTATCAAAGGTCTAGAGAAATTTTTAAGTTCAATCAAATTCATTTGATTTCTTGTAGGCAAAAAATTAGTTCTTCAAGATCTCAAGGCTAGACCCAGCTTAAGTGGGAAGAAATCCCAAAGCGGGAACCTTGAAGCTCATATGAATGGGTTCAGGTTTATCACAAGGAAGGGAGAAACACTTGATGTTACGTTTAATAACATTCGTCATGCTTTCTTCCAACCTTGTGATAATGAAATGATCATTCTTCTTCACTTCAATCTCCATGCTCCTATTATGGTGGGCAAAAAGAAAGTGTCAGATGTTCAATTTTACACTGAAGCTGGCCTCCAAGCTGAAGACATAGGTGATCCTAACTTTTTTTCCCCCTTCTTCATTAACGTAACCTATGTATGCTCTGTTTAAGATATGAGAAGAAAGGCTAGAAGCGATGATGAAGAATTCAGGCTTGAAGAGCTTGAAAGAGTTCAACGAAAAAAAATGAACGAAGAATTTGAGACGTTTGTTAAACGTGTCGAGGCTCTCGTAACACAATCGCGACCTCTCTGTTTTTTGATTTACATTGAAACAAGGCCAAGCACCAGATAGAATTTGATGTTCCTTATAGAGATCTTGGGTTTCAAGGAGCACCATTCAAGGCGCATGTGACGCTCTATCCTACTGTTCACTGTCTTGTAAACCTGACGGAGTCGCCTTTTTTCATAGTGAGTCTCGAAGAAATTGAATGGGCGCATTTCGAAAGGATATCAGTAAGTCCTTGATAATGCTAACACCTTACTTTATATCACCTCCTCTAGTTCGGACTGAAAAACTTTGATTTAGCTTTTATTCTTAAAGACTATTCAAAGCCGGTTGTTAGAATAAACTCTATTCCTGTCACACAGGTTGAGCCTGTGAAAAATTGGCTGGAGTAAATTTTTTTTAAGGGAAGAAGGAAGATTCAGTTAATGTTTTAGCAAAATGGAGATTCCATTTACGACGGGTGCCTACAATATTAAATGGCAGGCGATAATGGCTGACACAAGAGCCCTCATCAGAGATAATCCTGATGAATTCTTTGAAAATGGAGGTTGGGATTTCTTACAAGAGGAGAAAGATGACAATAGCGATGAAGAAGAAGATGACAAATTGCCAAACGGAGACTCAGATTTTAGTGTTGAAGAGAGTGAATTAGTAAATCATCTGCTCTTTGAAAAGCGTTGATGTGGGCCCGTGTCTATACAATTTAGGAAAAAGATGAGAGTGAATATTCTGAAGAGGATGAAGACGAAGATGATGGCTCTGATTTTGAGGAAGGTTATTTTATCCTGTTCTCTCTTCCTCCGAAATCTTAATTTTATACTTCTTAGAAGAAGTAACGGACGAAGAATGCCTAGATTGGGATGAGCTGGAAGAAGTGACGGCTGATGAAGAAGAAAGTAAGAGAATGACCAGAAAAGCCTCCTTAAATAAGAAAGTCAAGAAGAAGTAATTGGCAATCCTCTAACAAATTAAGCCGATGGAACTTCCAAAGAGGATTGTGAATAATAATTATTTGTAAAACCAATAACTAACATTGTTGGAGAAGCAACGAATTAATATATAGATATATATCTTCACCCAAAATAACTCAGCTATTGTATATTTATCCAATAAAAATATATATATAATTCACAAGGGTTTTGAATTTATATATTTTGTAGATACCAGCAAAATGCTGAAAAAGAAACGGCTGAGCTGCTCATGAAATCAAAATAATTTGCAATGAAAAAAAGGTGAGATGAAAATCTTTTTGCAATAAATCCCAATATATGCTACAACAACAAAAAATCGTCTAAAAACTTTAGGTAAGAGATATTTAGTATCTCTACAAAGAAATTTATTCTTCTCATTGAACTACTTCCGTTGAAACGGCTACAGTTAGACGCCCTTATATTCATGATTCGTCTGATTGCTCTTGAATTGAGTTTCCATCTTTTGGAGAGCTTAGAAGCCCAGTCATTTCGTAACTAAACTGTTTAGAGTGCTGATTTTTTGATATCAACATATCTGGTGTCTCCGCTGTTTCTGGGAATATTTCATCAACTTTTTTAATTTCGATAGACAAGGGTTTTTTGCCTTTCGGACGCCCTAACACAAATTCTTCATCCTCTCTTGCTCTTAAAGGCACTTCGATTTTATTCAATCTCTTGAGAGGTTCACTTTTGGATTTTGAAAGGCCTATATTATCCCATTCCTCTTCTTCTGATGCACCTTCATTAATCAGTGGCTCGATGTTATCTTGAATACCAGCCTTCTGAGCCATGCTAGTTCGGTTGTCTATACTTGGTCTCAGCACAAGTCCTGGCGAATCGACTTTATCTTCGAGCGTGGGCATTTCTTTCAAGATTGAGAGCGGACTAGGCCTGAGATGTAATTGAACTTTACCGAGACTTTCTTCAACTTGCTTGTCCCAATTCTCGCAAGGACGAACGTCATATACCTACCAGAAATTTGAAATAAGAAGTTGTTTCATGATTTATCTTGTACATCTTTCATCAGCTCTAGCACCTCCAGCATTCGATAGAGTTCTCTGTCCTTCGGATTCCCCATGAAAGGCTTTATTGAAATACAATTTTCAGGCTGTACTGTCGCACTATTTGCTGAACTCTATTATCAAGAGGGATAATATTAACCATCAAAGGAAAGGCTTGGATTGGATAACTTTTATGAAGATAACATCTTTTAGCTCCCTTCCTAACACCCTTAAATCTTTAACAAGCCTGCCTTCGATTTCGGTACAATCTTCACGGTATAAACAATAGGATATTTTTTTCTTTTCATCAAGTATCCGAATTAGAGGTTCAGACAGCTGTTTTTAGATTGTCAGGGTTTGAACAGATATTGCAGAATAGACTCACCTGACGGAATCCTGAAGTATATATCATAATCTCAAAGTTTTGCGCAGCTTTCTCCAAAAATTCCGTGAGACCTGGTCGTCTATGAATATAAATGTCCTCCCTTGTATCATTTTCAGTTTTAAGCTAACCCCAAGGTGATTTAGGCCTGAAAGGTGTTGCTCAAGTTACCGTGACAACCATATCAGCACTTCCGAGCCTGGATGGTGAACTGTATACTAAGATTTGATCGAATTCCAACACGAGAGTCTTCTTGCCCTTCGAACCAATCAATTAGCGACTGTCATTTTATGAATGATACTTGATTTTGTGGAAGTTGGGGAATTATCTGTACATGATCTTGTGTTACCTCCTCAATTCTAATAAATATTTGCCCCTTTACTTTTGCAATGAAATAGGAGTCTTACTCTTCCCCATCGTTTTCACAGAGGCAACAGCGACAGCAAGTAAACAGCCAATACCAGATGCCCTTTCTGTCATCAAGAATATATTGGTATCAATGAACTCGTTTTTTTATTACTTCTTAAGAATTGCTTCGTTGCCTTCGTCTGTATCTGATCTGTCCTTCGTGTCAAAAGAGTTTCCTTTTGCTTCGAAGTTTTCTTTGCGAGTTTGGATCTCCGTGAACTTCATATTTAATGAACAAGTTAAATAATTTTTATGCAATAAATTTGCTGTATTCGTGAATGCTCCGGAAATAATCACCAAAGAATTAATATAAAGGTACTTGTTGGTTTCTATAGAGCATCTAAATTGATTGGAATTGAAACTTCATGAGATAACCAGCACGAAAGGTGGTATTCTTGAGATAATATCGGCTATTTTTTTACAACCATATGAACGATATTATTATAACAAAATCAAACAAAAGAAAATAAGTTTTATTGATTCGTAAATAGGTTTAAAACTTAAAAAATATTTCACCTGAGTCAACTTTGGGTTGAAGATCAAAGCATACATTGAATGATTACTTCCTGCTCGTTTCATAGACTTTTCTCTGTGCATTAGGAGGCACAAAAGGAACTGAATCCCATAGAATCCATTGGATGGGTCTAAAGCCTGTCCTTTTCAGAGTCCTATAGCTTTTTTTGTTTTTAATCTTCAATAAACGATGCTTCCCCAGTGAGGAGAAAAAGATGTAGTGTAATTTAAGATCAAGAGAGCTCCATAGCTATTTGTAACCAAACGGCTTCTAAATACCGCTTTGATATATTTATAACACCCATAGAATATCAAATGGAATTCAACAGTTTTGATATGAGCTCCAAGGATGCAGAAAACTCATCGTCATTCTCTTATCTCTTCAAGTTACGAGGTATTTCAATTAAAGAGACTCTCTCGATCTCACATAGAGATGAGAGATGATCTGGGGATATATGAAAATAAGTGCTTGTTTCGAGATATTCAGCTACTTCCTGAAAACTGTGGTGGACCACGGATCCATTTATTCATTCTTAACTCAAATAGGTGAATCTTCGTAATTCTTAACAAATTTTCTTAAACTCCAACCAATTATAACAATGAATGCAATTTGAAGTTTGAAATTACAACGATAATTTTGTGCATTTATTTTTGAATTATCACAGAAAAAATAAGGACTCGCGATGACCGTAGTTGATCGCTCTCTGAGCGTACTAAAAGAAATCCAGGAGCAATTGCAATCTTCAAAGCTCCAGTCTGCCAGCTATAGAGCGGGAGGGTATTCAGTCGCAGGCCAAGAGCCACTCAGTAGAAATAAAATCAAGGTAATTAGTTTATTCTTCATTGCTAAAACCACTCTTAATTAGAGCGGACTAATTGACAGTTACTACCATAGTGCTACACTCCAGAGCGAAGATGAACTGCCTCTCAGGGTTGAGCTCCAACATCGTGCGCTGAAAGCTGGTATTCAACCTAATCCAGGAAATGTCTACTCACCACCAGTTACCATGCGAAATGTTGATGTCGGAACTGTTGGCTCAGAGGAATCTGGCGGAGATTTTGGATCGAGAAACGAGAAAAGAAACTTTCCAATCAACGTTAGTCCCTACAAAAGAAAGATCGTCAATAAAGAACATCTCTCTCATTTAACCGAACGAACTTCCTTAAGGAGCCGAGAAATGGTGGAAAATATTAAAAAGCTCATTAGTAATGAAATAGAGGCATTCAAAAAAGAATGTGACGGGATAAAAAAGCAAATTGATAACATTAGAGGAGCAAAATCAGAGCGTGCATCAGTAGAAGAAATCTCACGGAAGAACAGCAGTAGCGGCATCCCTGAGCAAACTCTGAAAGCTATTACCAGCAAATTTGATAAACTCGTAGATGATATCGAAGATCGAATTCATGGATTTTCGGGAAGTAAAAAGAAGTTAAAAGAAAGGTTAAGTGCAGCAAATGAGCAACCCTACAAAGAAGATTCTTTCGAGAGAGGATATGCTCCTTCAAGAAAGTCTCCAAACCAGAAAAAGAAATATCAAAAATACGAGTATTCTTTCGAAGACAAGCGTGACGATCTCTCTGATTAACTTAAACATGATATTATTTTGTTTCACCTATTCAGCTGGCATGTTTTCGTTTAATACTCATCATTTACCTGCACACTCATGATTAAAATTTACTTTTTTGACCCCAATATTATTACATTATAATTTAATATAGTCGTTCCTCAGATGCAGCTAAATAGAATTTAGAGCGCGAAGAATTATGTTAAACAATAAAATACGCAAACTTTGAAATTTTACAATTTGACGCTGAATAGCATCAGTACAAAATTCTCAGAAACCAAAAAATACTGCTGCTCAATATAGCCAGCTCCCATTTCCCAGGATCCGAAAGCACAAAGTTCGAGCCTGCAAGCCTACTCATAAATTACTTCAATATCTTCATAATTTTTCTTATTCCGAGGTGCTATTATCCTTCAAATATCAATTGGTAAAATCAGTAAGTAATAGAAAATACTTTTGACGATTTGCTATTTCTTTAAGCTTGTTTGTGATTGCTCCTCCTCTTGGTTTCTTTTGAGATTTTCTGAGATCGATATATAACTCTGGATGAGAGAATGATTCAGTGATAAAAGCATCCCATTCTTCTGGTCTCACATTCAGACTTAAAGCTTTCTAAAATAATAAAGTCATAAATAAGAAGAAAGAGTGATTTATGATCGATACTTGAAACAGCACTGAAACTGGGATATTATGGGCTACGTCATTGCCGTCCAATTTTAGCTTATTTGCGAGACATCTTGAATAAAAAAGTCTAAATGAATAAGTTTATTCGTCTTTGTTGTAAAAGGTGAAAAGTAGGTAACCTTTGAGTTTCTTTGAATTTTTCTACATCTTTCTGGTTGTCATTTACCAAATCTTCGAATTCAGTCAGATTTGAGACTTTGTGCCGAGTAGCCACGCTGTCCACTTGCGAATTAGTCTCCACTGAGCTCGATATTCCACTCCTGAACAAAGTTTTATGAGTCAACCCAATTCGCTTGAACGCGTTACTTAACACTCGTTGCACCTCGATCAATATCACTGCTGATTTCATCGATTATATGATTGTTATGATCTGTATTTATTTGAAATGTTAGAATCTTCCAATCACTTAAACTTTACAGATAAATCTATGATTGTTCAAACGTTGATGGTTCGAACCGCCCAATGACTCTACATTCCGCCTTGTAAGCCTTTCATGCCCATTTTCATATCCACTTGAGTAACGGTACTGATCACCAGAGTATTTTGAAAATGTTGCTCTATCATTCGAACTTGTTCCTCTATGTGCTTCTGGATTGCGTTTAAGTGTGTGTACGGTCTGGCTTTGTAAAGTTTCAGTTTTTTTCTTGTGCAACGCCACCAATTTATTGATCTCTTCAAGTTCTTGTTGTTTAAGTTGTAACTTTTCTTCCAATTTTCTTTTATATTCTTGCTGGATTTCGTTATTTATATCATACACAACATCATTATTTGGTATATCTTTAATTGAGATCAGGTAATTTTGGTTATTGGTCTGCTTAAGGCCTTGCTGAAATTTCTTTTCTTTGTTACTGGAGGGGTCGTCTTGAAAAGTAAAAAGTGCTAATTACATGAATTAGTGGATTGTTAATTTTAGTTCCACAAGTACTTTGAGAGGACAAAAGTTCGCCATTTCCTTGCATGGAAATATCTTTAATGGATCTCGGATCAAAGCAAGCAGTAACATTGGAATTCCGTTCGTCGACACCATTTCCTGCAACACCTGAAAAACTTGCATCGAAATGTCTATGAGGAGCGAATTTTCGAAAATCCTCCTTTGAGTCAGAGCCGTTTCGAGAGTTAACTGTTTTCAGGCTACCAGCTGTTGATGCCTTACTTCCGATACTTTCCCACTGCATCGGAACTTCTCCAGGATAATTTAACTCATTCTTTTGGGGAGATTGTCTAGGACCAAGGGCTCCAGTTTTAATGGCTGCATTAGGATTTTTCATTGAATTTAATGGCTGATTGAGACCCAGATCATATTTTGACTCTTGATATCCCTGATCATTATAATTATTGACTCCGGAAGAGTATAGTTTTCCATTTTTTGTCATATTCTTGATCGGGTGGCTTGTAAACGACTCGAGCTGACTTCGCCAGCCGCTGAGCTTAAATATAAATTATGAAGCTTCATGACTCAGAGGAGATGACTTACTTTCTGGTAGTCAGTCTGACTCAGCTCTTCACATTTCATTTTACTTAAATATTTCATTCTTTCAACATAAATCACAATCTGAGGGGAAGACTCAACTTCAGCAGCGAGTGCCTAAAGGGCATAGTAGAATTAATGAGAGACACAAGAAACTTTAGATACATTTATCTCTTCTATGACGTCACGTAGAGCGCGCATCTGAGTTGTATCAAAATTTTTTCCAAAGCCTAGCAAGATAAATCTCCAAATCACATTCGGCGAATTGTTTACCTAGCACACGCTTCACTAACGAGATTGCTTTCTGACAAAGACTGATTTTGTCTATTTTATCATGGATATTTGCTCCTTGAGCGATTTTGGCCTGATTTTTTGCGAATCTTTTAACGAAGCCCTCAAAAGCGACGATAAGCTTCGAGAGATTATTGTCGTAGTCCTGCACTGTCATGCTTGTTTCTATTCTGAACACCTTTTCGCTAACTTGCAAACATATCTGTGAGTGATCATCTGATGTGAGTGATTTAATCAAGAGCTGTGCATTGATGTTGAATTACCTATCTTGTCCACAGGCACCAGTTCGTGGCAATTCATACAAGGAACATCAATGATATAATCCAATTCGCTCAGTTGATTTCTGCCTCCATTTTGTATTTTTATTGTATTCTGTTTCATGTTTTGCCAACTACTGCTAACATGAGATTTACTCTGAGAATGGGATCTTTTGCTCATTTCTCTTTTTGGGGTAGTGTTGTATCACCGAGGAGCGTTCGTGTTGATTATAATTTGGTTTGTTTGAAATACCAATGATTCTAATTGTTTAATTCTTCGATCAAGTTTTTACTTGGATTTAAGTTTAACCTAACAACCCGCATACGCTACTAACGCTGATTCGATCCAGTATAACAAATAAATTCTACATCTTGATTAGAATTAATCATAAGTATGATCAAAACTTCATTAAAAAAAAAAAATTTGTTTTCTCTTAACAGCATGTTCCTGCTCTGTAGGATTACAGGAGTGAGTGAGAGTATACTGATCTATTGAGAAGACCTTTCGAACGATCTCCCATAAGATAGCCTCAATATAGGCGTTGCCTTTCCTTTAAGTGCATACCCTTGATCATAAGTCAATTTTGATGTATAGAGTACGAGATTTAGGAAAAAATCATTTGGCTCTAAAGATTACAACTCTATACAGAGAAAAGAATTTAAAGTTTCTTCAATCGCTCTTATTATTGCAACGTGGTGTTTGTTAATATGCAAAACCTTCTGAGGCCTTAGAGAAAAAATAAGCAGTTCAAATAGCTTTGACTACAGCAACCCCGGCGGATTTCGATTTCGTTGCAAAAAATGTGCGCATCTTCTTGCTTAGAGATCATAAAATTCGCAAAGATTGTCATTTTCTTGAAAATTTCAAGTCCTAGCAGATCTTCACAATTGAATGATTCCTTACTTCCTATGATTGATAAACCTCAAATCAAGTCAAATCTAGCCAATACTCCGATTTCCAATTGTTGTGCAACATGCTTTCTAGCAAATCCAGTTTTTTGTGTCGAGAGCTTACAATTAACACCCATGACTAGTAGAGATCATATGTACATTTTATTCTACCCGTATTCAACGGATGAGCATTTTTGGACGAACAACACGAAATAAATTCTACGTTCCTTTTGCTTTCTTAGATTTTTGTTTTGCGATCTTTGCTCCCTTCTTGGCAATTCCTGGCACTTTGTCTTTCTTTTTTAAAATTTTTGAGTTACTCCTTGAGTGTTCTGAATTAACTGTGTTTGCATCGTCATCATCTGCAAAATCTGATTTCAACAAAAAGTATAAAGTATAAGTAATTTTTCAGATTTATCATGCTTTTACAAGTATCATCATTCTTTTTGCCGCTATATGACTCGTCACGCTTGCCCTGAAAATGTTTATTAACGAGGTAAATTGATAGACTTTACCTTGCCAGTGCTAGATTCATGTATTTTTGCATAATTCTTTTTCTTTTTATTCCTTTTTGCCATAAAAGCAGCTGTACCAGTTAACAAATTCCTTTCTAAATTAAGAATGACTTAGAATTTTGCTTTTCGTAAAAGGTTTACCAATATCTTCTTGAAAATCTCGCATCTATAAGTGTAATTAGCGACCGATTAACAAAGATATTAAGATACTGCTGGTGATGTTGTCGAACTCAAAGAAAACAGCCTATCATTGTTATTGCACTTTTGTTTTTTGAATCCTGTGTTGATTGGTATTTTCGATTTGTTTGTAAGGTAACTTGACCAGCCGATGATTACATTTCCTAGGAAAGAATTAATGGTGGAAAGAGAAAACGTGATTGGAACCTGTATTCTGAGTATCTTCTAAATAGTGAGTCTCAAGGTCATAAATTTGCTTCTCTAATAGTTTTAACTCGTTTTCCAGATTATTCCTTCGTTCTATGAGCTCTTGCATTTATTAAATAAATTTATTACAACTTTGCTTCGATGCGCAGCTGAATATTCTGAAGAAATACAAATTTCACGAAGTCTATTATATATTTTAGAGATTTCGCAAACACATCTTTCAAAGATAAGCTGGGGATATACAGAACTCTTGCTTTTTCAAACTTAAAATCCAACCACTTTGCCGAAAATTAGTAGAATATGTATCATTATAGAAGAGACGCGATAATCATTATCTGGTTATTTAATTTAATCATTATTACTCTTGCGTTGGGTTATTTGATAGATGATGATAGAGGGGGATAGGCATTTGCTAAATAAATTTTGGTTTAGTATAAATAAATAGTAAGACTTAAATAAGCGCGAACCAAGTCCCAATTATTACAAAATACTTTTCCTTATTCTTAGATTTATCACTCGGATTGAGCCTTGCTACAGTTTTGAGGCCCTGATTTTTAGCTTGCTGTCGACGAAATCTGGGAATATTGGACGTAGATAGACACTGAAGTATGCGTTTGTGGGAAAGAATATTTTTCGAGCCCTTCGATCAGCTGCCTCCAATATCGTCTTTACACATTTCTACTCAAATAGAAGAAATAATTGAACATTAGAAGAATGAGCATAAATTGATCGAACCTCTACAGGCATCCTGGTATCCTCTGTCGCCTGATTATCTTTAACCTCGACTTTTGCTAAACTGTTCTCTCGTAGATTCGTTCTAACCTGCAAACAGTTCGAAAATTTAGCAATATATAATGACATTTCGTGCAAATAGTTACAGATGGAGGACAAATTATCGTGATTGCGACATCGTGATTATCCATCTCAATTCTTAAAGCCTCGAAAAATCCTGTTACAGCGAATTTTGAGGCACAGTATGCTGAACGGTAAGGTAGCCCAATCTCTCCTGAAAAGCTTGAAAGGACTATGAATTGTCCTTTGCTCTTCTTTAGATGAGGCAAGGCATATCTTGGAATATATCTTCGTAAAACTATTGAAAAGAAGAGAGTTCTTACTTAGTACAGTAGAGGTATCCAAAGAAATTTGTTTTCATAATCTCATTAAAGAGTGCAAGATTTTCCATGTCTTCGAATTGAATATGGGCATTGATTCCAGCATTCAATACCATGATGTCGAGTTCGCCATATCGTTTAACGCAACTCTCGACAAACTCTCTACGAAATTATAAGCAAAACAGTTTTCCAAGGAGCCATACTTGCATTCATTTTCATTCCGAACATCGCAAACTTTATAATCACATTCCGAACCCAGCTCCTGACAAAGTTTTGCAACCTCTTCAAGTTTATCTTGAGAACGTGCGCCTAAAAAAAGCCTTGATGCGAAGTATCAAGTTTAAAGATTGTGTTGTGAGAGAAAGATTTACCTGCACTTTCGGACTGCATACTGCAGCGCTAGTTCGCGTCCAATCCCACTGCTTGCACCAGTTATACAAATTACCGAGCCCTCTATCAAAACAATTTCAAGAGGCTGGAGAAAATTGTTGTTACCTTTAAATCTCGGGCTGAAAATGAGCTTCATCACGAACATATTATTTCCCATCTTATTGAGACTGCGAAGTTCGCGGAATTCCGGAGGAAATAATAGGTGTATTTTTAATTTATCTAATTTCACAAAATGTTAAATATATTTCTTAAAGGATGTTCGAAAGATTCTGGATTTTATTAGTTCGAATGAATCTAAATGAACACTGCTAAATTTTATGCATATATAGCAATTTAGCAGAAACTCCTTCTATTTGGAGGAAGAGAAGGTATTTTGACTCAGCATTTCATTTCAAGGCAATCGTTGCATGGCTATTGAAGAGCAGCTGATTCAACACCCAATGACATTAATTTGGTTATTTTCCAATTTAAATGAGTGTGAAAGTCTTGGTGGTTAGCATCTTAACCTTATTGCTATCTTTAAAACAAATGATTTGAATGTCATCAATTATTATCTAGCTTGATACAAGAACAGATGTGTATGTATGCAAAACGTACTCAATGATTTTCGATAAATTTGTTCGCAATATCAACAAAAATTTATTGCAAAGAGTTCCTCTAGGTAGTGTTACCTCAAAGAACAAATATTCTCGTCTAATTTGTAGCATTTCCCTCTCTTACTCTTGGAATATTCTCTTTGAAAACTGGCTTTGAAAGCTATCCCAAATTTAATCCTTACAACTCTACACATGGTTGCCGGTACGTGAAACATTCAGCAGTTGGAGCATACATGGGAATCGCTTTCAGCATAATGTAAGTTTAAAGCAAATTCCTCAGGTGTTAGATGAAGGCTCTTAGATCAATAGGTATTATTCGATTTTTTAAATATCTTTTTTCAAGCATATTCTCCCAATAGTTGAATCAGGCATATGAAGTTCCATTTTCAGGCATTGCATGTGATAGCGCTTTTGCTTGTGCTATCCCAGAAAGCTCTCTTCGGAGTTTTGGCCAACGCTCGAATACTCTCGTCAAACAGGCTTTCAGACTTTTATTCTATCAGCGTAGGTAAGCAAGGTTATGCTGTTGCTAAGAAAGGAGTACTTGACCCTCAATTCAATTTCTCTCTTGCTAAAATGAAAGAGATTATTGCTAGTCCAGCCACGCGCAATGCTACCACTGTCTACAATGTAACTGAAGGAGAACAATTTGTCGAATTTGAGATATTTTCAACTACAACTGTTAAATATCATTACGAGATAGTGGTAGAAGCTGAACCTGGCGCCCTTGTTAGAATCGTTGAGCATATGGAAGCTCTCTGGGATCACATTAGCGCTAGCCACGAAGCATACAATAGACCAGCTGCCAAAGAAAAGCATAACCATCAAGAGTTTTGGATCCAATTCTTTTGCGAGAAAGATGGTCATTTCCCAATTACTTTCACTCTATTCCCAAAAGTAGAAAGAGCTAAACACTACTTCGCCACCACATCTGCATCAGATTATATCACATTTACCTTTGTAAAAACCTGTCAAAAGGGGTTTAAAAGAGATTTTCTGATTCAGCAAAGGGACTTATGGAGAAACCCCCTGAGAGAGAAACCCTATCATCTCAAAGAGTTGTTGAGAGATCAAATGCAGCATGCAAATCTTACACTGGCCAATTCAAAAAATTTTATTGAAATTTTTGTCAATGGAACACCTCAGATCATCGTTAAACCATATTTGTCACCTTCGAATAACGACGACTTCTTTGAGCTAAATTTATTGGGCAAGGGGAAACGAGGTGGGTTGGTCACTGAGGTTGACGCTCTGGAATTTATTCTTTCAATTGAGTGTAAACCAAAGAATATTACTAAGGATCAAAATCAGGACATTAGACTTGTATTCTTTCATTTTACTCCTCCACCGTATAATGAGGTCCAAATACCCATCTATGTTGACTGTCTAAATTTTGTTCAAGGGGCAAATTATTTCCCTTTTAATGTTGGAACAACACCGCGTGGACGAGATGTGATCTTCAAAGGAAAAACTCATGAGAATTACTCAGAAAAAGGAACTTCTTCTAATCATTCAATTGTTACGATTCCTCCCGAAGTTGGAGCTTCAGAATTCTACATCTTTTTAGACTCTCTTGACAATGCAAACTCAACAGATGACTTTGAGATAGAGTGGTTTGATAAATTTGTAGTGTCTATTGATAACCATATACTGGAGCCTGCAATTGTAAATGTTCCTTCTGCCGGAATTATTGTGACGAAAAGTGGAGTGAAACCTGTGCTTTTTTATAATTGTACAAGAACCGGAATTGCAACTCTAACGTTATCATTGCTACAACACGGTCACAGTTATGATTTTACTCTGAAAAAAGAGTGTAAAATTAACACTCCTTCAAAAGATAGCAGTGGATTTTGGCATTTCCTATTTGCTTCAGGAGTAATCGCTTTCGGCTGCTTTTTAGTTACAGTCTTGCGTGCATTGATAAGCAAAGAACATTCGACTGACAAAGAAACTGTTAAGCGAGTGAGTCAGATAAAGGAAGTGGAGATTTCACTGCCGGAGATAATCACTCGAACCTCAAGCGACGATCACTATATTTAGATAGAAGAATTAGTTTTTGTTTTTTGTAATCCTCTCTAACTTTTCGTTTATTTGGTTTCTGTTAATTCCAAAAAGAATTGATTACCTGCTTGATGATGAATAAAAATAACCACGTAAATAGAACGAAATAATTTTTGAATTCAGATAAGGTCGGATCTTCTATTTACTTTCACATTGGTATATATTGACATATATCATTATTATTTTTATATTGGTCCTCCCTCTAATGATAGTCAATATTCTCATGCTTTATATTAGTGGAGTTAATTCCACCTGACTTATATCGAATTTCATATTGATCGTAATACATAAAAGTTATTTGATTCGAATATGCTTAGATTAATTTTTTATATTTTATTTTTATTCGTGCTCCGAAATGCAAAAACTCGCTGTGCCTAACCTCAAACCATCACTTAATAACAGCTTAACTCCAAATAGTAAGTCTCTTGAAAGAACATTTTCTCTTTCCGAGATCAAAGCACGTCGCAAAGTGGTCGAACTTAATGTCAGATTGTTATCCAGTCGTGTAAATGTGCTCCAGCAAGAAAGACATAAATTAGATCGAACCATCAATGACACGAAGGTTAAAGCACATGATATCTTTAAACGACGCCTTGAGAAAGAACAAAATCAGGTTTATATTGTTGATGTCTTACTTTATTTTTCATCGATATTTTTTTTAACATAATTAGGCCATGCTTCAAGAACTTGCCAGCATGACTCAAGCAGCAAACCAAGTCTCCACGAAAAGTAACCAGAATCTACGACTCCAAAAGCAACAAGAACTGCAACAACTAAGAGATTTACTGAGGGAGCAAAGGCATGCTCAATTCATTCAAATAAAACGCCAACAGGAAATCAATGAAAAAAGAGTCCGCGAAGCGAAGAAAGCGTTCCAGAATCAGCAATATGAGAAACGCAATCGTGTTCAACGGATGGAAAAGGCCGCAGAAGAGAGGATTAGACAATTTCATGATTTGCGACAGGAGGAGTTTGCTATGGAGAAATGGAAGAGTTATGAAGAAGAGGAACAAAGGATACAAGAAATGGAGCAGGAAATTAATAAATTAGGTCACACAGAAGATAATTTCCTTGACATAATCAAAGACAAGCAGACTGTGGCCATAAAAGTTTTGGAGACTTTAGAAGATGCAAACACACTGCCAGTTGAGGAACTAGCACCAAGATTCCAAAGCGTGAGACCCCAAAAATATCATACCAATAATGCTATGCCAACATATAATATGAGCATAATTTCAACTCCTCCAAACCGGAAGAAGTATCCCATTGCTCCTCAAGATAGCAATAGGCTGTTCAAAAATAGCTTCAGGTCGCCACAAGGTAGGTTGCAAGGCATCAAAACTGATGTTTCTGCTCAGATTTCTATGAGTGATATGACTCCAGATTCAAAACCGACTAAATATGTTGACTCTACCAAGTTTCCAATTACATTTAAGATGAAGAGTCCTCAAGACGAAGAAGGATCAACTCAAGTTCGGTTCAAAAAGCCCGAAAGACCAAATAATGATGAAGATGTTGATGAAAATACCCACCCACAACAAAAAGAAGAAGAAAATACAGAAATGCTCAAGTTGAATCAAGACGCATAGAGTGTTTTCCAAGAGCTAAGAAAGTCATATGTGAGGTTGATTTATTTTTTTAAAAAAACTGAGAAGAAAAGAAGAATTATTCATATTATGGTTCACAATTTAGACAAAAAGGAAAGCTTTGCTGCTTAGCCAGAATTGAGTTATTAGCGATTGCTATAGATAATCTTTTAATGATGGATCTCCCAAAATTGGACCACTTTCAAGATTCTGACTTATGATGAAGAAAGTAATTATTGATCACAATGGAACCAGAAAGTAAAATATATTTAGTTCGAAGAGTTTTAAGTTTAGGTCAAGCAAAATCGTAAGACCGTAGAAATAAGATCAATCAACAAAAAATATTTCAAATCCAGTAGTAACAGTCATGTTCTGCGAATCAAATTTTATCTTAAATCTTTTTCAATTCGTAAAGTGAAGAATTTTGAGAGGCCAGATTAGTCTACATTCGTTTTGCTCAGTTTATCCTCTGTACTTTGGACCAAGTTATCTTCGTGAGGTTACATGATTTATGAATGAGCTATGGAAATGAAATTCACAAAATTATTCTCTATAAATTCTTATTAAAATTTCTCTCAAGATTTTTCGAGCTATTAATATTTCAATATCAAGAGATCATATTTATGACTATGTGTTGTCCAAAGGTGAAAATAGGTTTTATTTAGTTTGCATGATGATGAAATTATTTCTTTTCAATGTGGTAAGTATATGTCATGTCATAAATTTGAGATCAAACAAAGTAACCATTACTCATGTGTAAGCTTTACTTCTCTCCAAAACGTTGGATAATATGGTTTTTGAAAATGAGGTCAAGATTCTTGCATTTATGATATCCAGGGAAGTAATTAATATCAATCAAATAATAGACTCCCGTCTCGCTTTCCTGAACAATGTCGATTCCAAACAGAGTGATATTCAATTCCTTGCTAATGAAATCACAGAGGATTTTCACAGCTCCGATATCAATCTCGCCTTCTGTAAAACTAATCTTGTTTTTGAAATACTCGACTTCATTGAAACTCTTCTGACTATCAAAGAAGAAGTGGCTTTGTCCGAGGCTCTCATAAGTGATGTTTGGAATAGATTGGCGTTGTTGGATTATCATTTCAGGTCCAATCACATAAATCTTGAATATTCGTCCATCATGGTTAATCAGCTCCTGGAGAAGATGATCTTCTTTTTTAAACAGTTTGTGATTTTCGATTTCTTGTAGACCATCCTGGTTCAAAGCGACTCCCATTTGATGACTCTCGGTTGTCGAGCATGAAACGATAGTTTTAGCAATAATTGGGTATTTTAATCCATGCGACGTGATAATTTCGTTAATGTCTGACACTGTTTTGGGAGTTATTTGTTTAGCAATTGGCACTTTGATCTCCATACGCTTCTTCTGATTTGACGCTACATAGTTCCCAAGAGCCTGATCAAACTCTTTGGAGGAGAGCAAATTGATAAAAGTTTCTTGAAACTTCATGCGATCGCCTGTAATGGCAAAGCAATCGAGTGCATCCAGAAATTTAATCTTTTGCCCTTCCTTGGGTTTGTAATAGATATCTTTGAAGTTAGCAACTTTGAGCCGAGCTTCATTATCATTAGGATCCTTATCAAAATCAGTGATTTTGTGGAATAGAACATCTATTTTTCTGTTGAGTCCGAACCTCAAATCAACGGGGAGATATAGAATCGGATATGAAGGTGTGAGCGCTCTGCCATCGTCTTGCAAAGATGCAAATTTTTTAGGCACGAAATTATAGCCGACTCTAATAATCTTTTCCTGAGGCCCCTTCTCCTTCTGAACTCGCAGAAATTCTAGCAGTCCAATGAGCTGAGATAAGCACGATATATCTCCCACTGATTTCACTTGACCTACCGGATCGGTCTCTTGCTTGTGCTTGTAATGTAACTTCAAAGTGAGATCGTTGTAATAGACAAACTTGACTGCTTCAGCTTTATTCCAGACTCCCGAAAAGAATTTGGGTCGAGCAGTTAGTAAGTAGACATCTTCTGCTCCTTGTATTATTGAAAGCACATCATCAGGTGTCTTACAGATTTGGACAACTGTATTCAGATCTTGTTCAAGCTTGGAGATAATACGCTTCCAAGCGTTCTCTTTGAATTTACAAGCTGATTCAACATGGACCAACTTAATCTCAAAAGGCGACGCTATCAACTCGGACCAGAAAGACTTGAGGATTCGATCGATAGTAAATTCGGAGTCATTTTCAACATTAAATGAGATGGAATCGACAGAAGGAAGATCATAAAAGAAAGAAGCAATCGTGGGTTTGGTTTCTGATATGATGGCATCGAGTGTTTGGCCCTTAACTTTGTGGACTTTGATAGTCTCCGTGATTTCGTCGATAATATAGTTAAGTCCTCTTTGTTTGGTTTCGTCAAGGCCGGACTTAAGAGTATTGATCCAGCTTCCTTTGATGGCTTTTTTGAGGAAATCTTTTGTGTCCTTGTAGGCCAAGTGTATAGCGATATGCTTGACGTCAATGACAATTAGCTGCTTTTTAATCATTGGAAGGTCTTCAAATCTGTCTGAATTCTATAAAATGTTAATAATTCAAACGCAAATGTTGAGCCATAATTAATATTGAAACAGTTAATTATTTTAGAGGAAAAACCTTAACCTGCTTTAAATTTTCGATTCATTTTTTGGGGCTCATTTCCCAAATTTCATAGCACGACATCCATCAAAGAGGAGTCCTTTCTCGCAAGTCGACTGAAAATGATTGGGATCGCTTAAACTCTTCGAAAAATTGTTTTGATAAGCATCAAAAATTAATTTCATCATTCAAATATTACTATCGAAGCTAATAATTTTAGTAATCATAATCCCTTTGACTTTAATTTTGTCTTGAGATCAATATGATTCATTTCAGTTTTTTTTTTTAACCTTCCTTTTTGTTTGTAACTTTCTCTTGATCCATTGTCACATAATTTTTGAGATATGAATGAAAACTGTCCCAATACAAAAATTTACGTGGGTCAGAAAAACACAATAACAAAGTACTTGCTATTAGCATTCTATATCGGAAATTTTTTTCTCTGGCTTCAATTTATTACTCTCTTTGCGATTGGTGGTTCTCATGCTTACATTATTTTTCTTGAGCTTGCTGCAGGATATTCTTTTTGAGCAGCACATCAAGGTTTTTGCAACCTGTGTACCCTGGGAAATAGTTTATGTCAACAAGATAGTAAGTTCCAGTCCCAGTTTCCTCAACAATGTCGACACCAAACATCGACAGATTTAACCTCTTGGAGATAAACTGGCAAAGAATCTTCATAGCGCCAACATCAATTTCTCCCTTTTCGAAGCTTATCTTGTTCTTGAAGAACTCCACTTCATGGAAACTTTTCTGACTATCAAAGTAGAAGTGATCCAAGCCAAGACTTTCTTGCGTGATATTTGGAATGGATTGTTTCTGTTGCACCAAGATTTCTGAGCCGATAACGTACACTTTATAGATTCTTCCATCATGGTTGATAAGTTCTTGGAGCAAGTGGTCTTCAACTTTATATATTTTGTGATTCTCTATCTCTTGCAATCCTTCTTCAGTGAGAGCAACCGCCATTTTGTGGCTGTTAGCTGTAACGCTTGATGCAAGCGTCTTTACTATAAGCGGATACTTAAGTCCAAGTGTAGTTATCATTTCCTTAATGTCGGTCACTGCAGTAGGAATGACTTTCTTAGCAAGAGGAATTTTAATCGCAACCTTCTTATTCTTAGTAGTAGCAAAGTATTCATCTAGCGCGTGTTCAAATTCTTTCGAGTTGAGCAAGCTGACAAAAGTATCTTGGAAAGTCATGCGATTGTTAATAATTTCTAAACAATCTGGAGGATCTACGACTTTAACTTTCTCGCCAGCTTTAGGATTGTGGTAAATATCTTTGAAATTTGCAACTTTTAATTGGCATTCATAGTCGTGAACATCTTTTTCAAAATCAGTGTATCTATGGAAAAGTATGTCAATTTTTCGGTTTAACCCAAACCGAAGGTCAACTGGAGTATAGAGGACGGGATATGATGGGGTAAGCGCTCTGTTCCCATCCTGCAAAACACCAAACCGCTTGGCTGTTAAGTCGTATCCAACTCGAATAATCTTTTGATCAGATCCTTTCTCCTTTTGAACTTTTTGAAATTCCATCAGCCCAATTAGTTGGGATAAACATGAGATCTCTCCTACTGGAGGCACCTTGCTCGTCACAAATTCCTCATGCTTGTACTTGTAGGCCATTTTCAAATTCCCATTCAGATAGATAAGTTTTATCGCTTCTCTTTTATTCCATACTCCTGAAAAGAATTTGGGTCGAGCAGTCAATAAGTACCCACTTTCCCTCCCTTCGACAAGCGAGAGCACATCTTCAGGGGTTCTGAATATTTGTGCTGTCGTGTTTAAATCTTGCTCGAGTTTTGAGACTATCTTTTTCCATATTTCCTCTTTAAATTTGAAGGCTGATTCAACATGAATCAGCTTAACCTCAAAAGATGATGCTGTCAACTCAGACCAGAACGTTTTGAGTGTTGGAGGAACGGTAAACTGAGAGTCGTTTTTGGAGTTATGCACAACAGAATTGGTTGAAGGAAGTTCGTAGAAGAAAGATACTACTCTGGGTTTGGTTTCTGTTATGATGTCATCGATATTTAGGTCCTTAACTTGGTCGATTTTGATAGTCTCTGTGAGTTCATTGATGACATGATTAAGTCCTCTTTGTTTTGTTTCATCGATGGAGGTCTTGAAAGTATTGATCCAACTTTCTTTGATGGCTTTTCTGAGGAAATCCTTGGTGTTCTTATAGGTCAGCTTGACCGCAGCATGCTTTATGTCAATAATAATGAGTGGTTTTTTGCCTTCCATTCTTTTTCCGAAATGATCGTTAATTGCTTGATATTAATTATTATTAGATAATTAGTTCTCAGATTCCAAATCTTTTATAACTGCGGTTTCAGAGTTGACGATCTCATATATTTTATATATCTCTGTTAAATCCTGGAACCTTTGGTGTTACAAATTTGATGCTGTCTTCCTTGAAAATGAAAGATATAGCTACTAATTAAAATCTTATTCTGATTGAGACTTCAAATGAATTCAATCGATAAAAAGAAATATAGAATTCTATTACTGCCTTTTTCTTTCCATATAAACATGATGAGGCTATCTGTAAAATTTTCTAAAGCTCTCTGCATGCTGGTGTATCAGACGGGGAAGCAAAGAGGTTTACACCAACATACTGCCAAATATAGACACTCTATGAAACCGGAAGTAAATAACGCAATTGTTTTGCATTTATTCGATTTCATTATTATTCCAGAGAACCCATAAATTTGAAATGTATTTACGCTTTTCAAAGTATTTCCCTTGAGAAATGCTGCAGCATTCTCCTTTAAAATGTTGGACCTATTAAAGATTTTGCACACAACTTTTGATTCAGTTCGATTTAATTTTAATAGAGATATTGTTAAAACAGCAATCCTATTTCCTATAAAATAAAAACGATTCCAAAATTGGTCTAGTTTTCTCATAAAACAATCTCCAATCCATTCCAAAAGGAATGCCTTTTTTTTTTTATCATCATCTTGCTTTTTATTTTCTTAAACACATTTTCATAAGTCGAAAATATAGTGACTTTAGTGGAAAAGAGGGAGCTATATCTAGCTCAATCAAGGAGTCAAATGAATAACCATTCTACATGTATTATACGGACAATTTTATCAATAAGACTTATTATAATTTCGAACTACTTTGCAGGACTCATAGTTTTAGTAAATTCTTCAGAGGTGATTCTTCCATCTTCATTCAAATCAAGTCTATTGCGAACTGTTTGAAGATCCTTCGACTCTAGATAAATGCGATATCTTGCAAGGAGATTCTTGAATTCTGAGATGTCAATAAATCCTTTCTCACGGTTGTCTAACGCTTTGAAAGCATCTTCAAGGCTTACTCTACGAGAGAGGCGAGTTCTAAGATCTTCGAGTGCAAACTCCACACTGCCAATAGTCTTAACGAATTCAATCAGTTGGCTGAGTGTACTTTTACTTATTGGCTGTTCTTCCATTCTAAGGCGAATCAGTCTCGTGTATGACATTGAAACAGGGGACATTGTATTTTCAAACTCACGAAGACTAATATTTCCGTCACCATCAGCATCGAAGCGTTTAAAAACAGTGTTCAATTCGGTTTGTGTGAAGAAAACCCCAAGTTTTCGAATATTTTCTTCAAAATTCGCTTTTGAACCATTTCCTTTGCCAGAATTATCAATAAGTGCTTTGTAAGCACCTATTATTGTGAAATCCTCGCAAATTGCCAAATTGTTCTTTAAGTTCTCTAGTTTCTTGTCAAGTGTAACTATTTGATTGATTGCTCTCGCTAAAAATTGTTCATTATAAAAATTCAACTGCGATTTCTTGTGAGAGCCATCATTAAATGCTCCAGTCTTGGTAGGCGTGTCACGCTGGAATTCCGTGACATCGACATTTGGTGATTTTTTAAAGGACATTTCATTCGATTTCTCGAGTTCCAAGTTTTTCTTTGATGGAGTTTTATTGTCTTCTATCGGTTGTTGCTTAGTTGGTTTAACCTCTCTCTGTTCGAATTCCAGCTTTTTCGAAATCTCTTCCTTTGTTTTTTTGTCATCAGCTTTTTCCTCGAGTTTCTTTATTTCGCTCTGTGGTTCTCTCTGGGTTATTTCAGTGTCTCTCCAAGGTCTTACAGTTCTTATAGTTTCTCGACTCTCGCGCGCTTGAGGAGATGCATATTCGTATACTCTAACAGTTCTGAAATTCGTTTCTTCTCTGTATGTAGTTGGTTCTTGTCTGAGTGAAGGCGATCTTTTCTTTCTCGACTGTGGCTCGATGGAATCAGAGAGACCACCATATTTTGACGATGAAGCTAAGAAGTTGGAATAGGCAGATTGTCTTGGAAGTTCGTCATAGGTTTTGATCGTTCTCACATTGCTACTGATCCGGTAGTCTGTTAAGTCACTCTTAAAGCGAGGTGACTTGCTTCTTCGGGATGGACTCTGACTCGACTCATTGAACACTTTGATTTCACTACCTTTTTGTGTGGTGCTTCTTGCCGGTGAATCATAAGTTTTAATCGTTCGATATCCAGATTCTGTCCGATAGTCAGTAATTTCCTTCTTAAGGGATGGAGACCTGCTGCTGCGATGTGAAGTTCTTGGCGAGATTTTCCTGGACTCTCTTGGACTAATTTTCTTGGAAGAAACTTCGAATCTCGCTGGTGTAAAATTCAGCTGAGAAATATTATCTTTATAACGCGAGGAAGTAAATTCAGACTTTGGCTCTTCTTTTTTGATAGAGGATAACTGTTGGGGGGTGCCGCTGACACGAGCAGGGCTTCCAATCCGAATGGGACTTGTATTTCGTGCTTTATACTTGCTAGGAGTTTCAAAGCCTGCTCTTGTTGAGGAGCGTTTCTCAGGGCTTAGACTCACCTTACGGTCATTATTATTTACAGGTTGTAGAAGTTTCATGAACTCAGTGAAATCTATCTTTCCGTCGGCGTCTTTGTCTCCTCTTCTGAATAGAGCATCAATCTCATTCGGTGCGATTTTTTCTCCCAACCTCTGGAAGAAAGCGCCAATGGCTTCAGGATCAATGTATCCAAGTCTTTCTTCATCGACACTGTTGAATGCAGTGCTAATGTCCCAATCGTTTTGATCAATGACGGACTGACGTTTGATCTCGAGTTGTTTGAAAGCTTGGATCTCTTTTTCGAAAACGCGAGCTAAAGCCCAAGAAGCACCATATGATAACTCTTGGCTATGATAAGAGCCTCTGTTTGTAGCGAGCTCTCGAGCGTACTGGTTAGTAGCAGGCAGAACTGCGTTTTTGAAATCTGAATATGATAACCGCATATCATTATCAGTGTCGTAGAGGACAAAGAAACTCCGAACTTGGGCTTCCGTAGGTACAAAATCCATCTCTTCGAGGAATTCAATCACATCTTCGATGGTAAGGTACCCTTTGTTGTGCTTGTCGATACGTCTGAAACCGGTGTAAGGTTCGAAATCTTTCTTTTCAGCAAGAACGATGCGAGTAACCTCAGTACTGATTTCAGCATCGGCTATCGCTTTGAGGTAATTGCTTAAGCGTAATTGTGTTGGGCCACTTAGCATTAGGATTTTCAGATAGGAAAAAAACCTGTTGATTAGCAAAAAGTTAGAATATATTATAATTGCGATTGAAATTAATGAGATGAGCGCATTTATTTCAAACGGACACATTTTATTTTGTCAGTTAAAATTAATACGAACTTTATTGCGATTAGTGAGCAATTTAGATGGAGAAGTCTTAGTGAACAAAGATATATAGTAAATCTTAAACTATCCATTCCTAAAACAACAACAATATTATCTATTTTTTTCATACATGATTTTGTTCAATAAACAGATCCTGTTTGTGTTTAAAAAGTAACCTGAACTTCTTCTTGAGATCGTTCCCACAGAACGTACAACATTTGCCTAAATCCTTGTGAGAACCTACCGCTCTCGTCTTTTTTTAAAAATTTTGATAACTTTCTATAGTTTCAGAATATAGTCTGAAAAATTGAAATTTTGTATGAGGATTTTCTCCTCACAACTACACCAAATGAAAATAATTTTCCTTGTCAGATTCTTGCAATAATGCAAGCAGAAATATAGCATCGAATCTACAAAGACTAATCAGAAAATCATTGACTTTTTGACAACAACAATAACTAAATCTGTCTCTTTATTTGTTGGAACTGGGCTTTCAAAAAACATCGACGAACACAGTTTGCTGGGATTTTCACGTAACGTCCAAAACTTTGTGGAGTTGTGCAGTATAGTTAGGCTTATTCCTCATCTATTAAATAAAAACCGATGCTTGATCCTTATACTTTATTCTTCAACATATTCCGTACAATATGAGATATAATACAGTGAGATCGCAGATACTATCGATGTCATTGAATCATTCCTCAATTATTGATAAAGCAATTTGAAAATGAAATAAATTCCTTGACTACCGTGAATGAAGCCTTTGAAATCGATTTACCGCCCGAACTATCGTTTAATCTCAGGAACTGGATCAAACAATTTTTTCAATTTAGAAATTAGCTGATTCTAACTTTGACTAGATACACATACAATGACAGCGATTATTTTTACCCATTGACTAAAAGAACAAGTTTTCGATCTGAACTGGTCAACTAAGAATTCAAAATCTATGAACTCCTTCGTAAGGAGAGGTTTTATTCTTACAAACAAAAAGAGATTAAGCAGTTTCAGGATTAGCAGCGTCTTCATTCTTGATTTCAAGATAGGCTTTAAAGTTGGATTTTGGTGGGTATGGTCTTGGGCCCAGAATTGCAGTAATCTGGACCAAATCCAACGTTTCCTTTTCTAGCAGAGCATTTGATAGGCTGATGTTATTGATATCAATAAGCATAATTGAAGAAAGTTATTGTTACTCTTCAATTTGCTTTTTGTATTTTCTAACTGTTTCTCTCGTTTTTTCTGTGCATTCGTCAATTATTCGTTTAATTTCAGCGTCAATAAGCTACCAAATTCTAGTTACCCAGTTTTTCATATCTGTTTAATTTACTTTATTGGTTTCATCAGAATAGGTCTTGTAGTTTCGAGGATCAGGCATACCGATAAATCCAACTTTCTCGCTCATACCTAACTTTGCAACCATCGCATAGGCAATGTCATAAGCCTTCTTTAAGTCATCATAAGCACCCGTTGTGACCTTTTTGTTGGGTTAGTTCCAAGGGTGTCAGACATATCAATCTTACGCTGTTATTAAATAACTCCTCTGAGCATCTTCCACCAAGAATACAGCAGATTCTATCATATAACTCTTCCTTGGTTTCCAAAGAGCTCTCATTCGGCAGATACTGAGCATATCCGAGAGACCCTTTTGATCTTGGGATGATCGTCAACTATATTTAATCGCAAACAATTCAATAAATTAGAGAAGATAATGTCTCACTTTAAGAAGTGGATTTCCTCCTTCGAGGAACCAAGATACTACAGCATGTCCTGATTCATGAACAGCAACGATTTTTCTTTCTTCTTCTGATAAAACTTTCTTTTTCTCGAGTCCGGCCATAACTCTCTCAGTGGCGGCTTCAAAATCCTCGGCTGAAACATAGTCTTTGTTCTTTCGGGCGGCGACAATGGCAGCTTCATTGCATAAGTTGTGAATGTCAGCACCACTAAAGCCCGGAGTCAAAGTTGCAAGGCGCTTTGCGTATTCCTCAGGAGTCTTCACAGGGTCCAGAGCTAGCGGCTTTAGATGAATCAAAAAGATTTGCTTTCTGCCATCAATGTCAGGCAAGTCGATATCAATGCTCCTATCAAATCTGCCTGGACGGGTAAGCGCTGGATCAAGTAACTCTTTTCTATTTGTCGCTAAAATGGATTGAATGATCAGATGAATCACTCCAATGCAAAAATTACCAGCCATCACCACTACGTTTGTATCTGTTCCAAATCCATCCATTTCTACCAAAAGCTGATTGAGCGTGCTATCTCTTTCGTCATTTCCGCCAAATTTACCTATTCGTAAAATGGAATGAAAACAACATATGCATGTCAATTTATTTACCCTCTCTCTTTCTTCCCACAGCGTCAATTTCATCGATAAAAATGATTGATGGGGAGAGCTTCTTGGCTTGTTTGAATAACTCTAGTATGAAAAGGATACCACACTGCTTAAAAAGCATTAATCAAAATGAGAGTACCTCTAACTCTGGATGCGCCGACACCAACAAACATTTCAACGAAATCTGACCCTGAAACATAAATAAATGGAACACCTGCCTCACCAGCAGCAGCCTTCCGAACGTTATGACAAAGGAGAGGCAGTCTATTTTTACTTTCGCCAAAAGAGTCTTTCCGGTTCCTGGTGGACCAGCGAGCAGTGCTCCACGAGGTATTTGGGCACCAATTTCTTTGAATTTTTTTGGTTTCTGCAAAAATTCGACGAACTCAGTTATTTCTAATTTTGCTTCATCTAAGCCAGCGACATCCTTGAACTTGACCTTTATCTTTTGATCCAATCCATACACAGTAAAACCAGGTTTGTCTAAATTAAGCATCATAGTAAATTAAATTGAAATATCAGTTCGAAAAGACGTACTTAATCCCATTAAGTCGCCTCCTTTGCCTTGGCCTGCAAGCTTGCCTACCGAACGGAACAATGAAAAGAAAAGAACTGCAGTGGCCCCTATTATAACCACACTCAAAGCGCGTTCAAGTTTATCCGTCACTTTTTTCTGATTCCCGTAAGAAACTGGTACGAAACCTTCTGGAGTTTTTCCCTACAGATCGAGTATTTTTTTTTTGTAATGTAGATTTTCGAGAGCAATACGTTTTTAAGTTGCTGTTTTTCAAGTGTTTCTAAAAAGCTGTCCACGTTTCCGAGAGTAAGCCTCTTCGGTCTTGAACTGTCATCAGTGTTTTGATATATCAAAGCGACAAATTTATCCTCGATTCCAATACGTTGACGAGCAATAACTATCTTATTCACCGTATTATTATCGATCATCTCTTTGAATTCCTAATCGAATCATACTTTAATTTCTCAGAAAAAAGATTCACAAATCACTTGCTGGGAGATATGGTCTTCTTTAAGTAACCTTTCGTACCAAATAATTGCAACAATTAAAGACGCTACTAGTCCTGACGCTGCAACGATGCTCCAGAATGTTTTTGGTTCTAATTGTGGGAAATATTTTTGTGGGTTAAAGTTTTTGATAGAGTCAAGATCGAGCCCTCCAAACAATCCTTTCTTGGATTTTTTCTGATCTTCTTGCTCTTTTGTACAACCGATTATGAGAAGCTTTTAAAAAAACAAACTAGATACTTTCCTGTTCTTCTTCATCTTTCTTTTCTTCCTTTTTCTCTTTCTTTTCTTTTTCTTCTTCCTCTACACAACAGAATTTAATTCTTCAATAATATCTACATTTTACTGACCTTCAATTTGCTGAGCTCTTTTTTTGCTTTCTTGCTCCCTCTCACTTTCTTTTTCCTTGTAGCCTTTTTCATCTTCTTTCTTATGCTCAGGCTCTAAACCTTTAACTGTTTCCTTTGGTTTGTCCTTTTCTGAATCTTTTTTAACACTTCTGGTCCATTTTTCAAATCCTGAAGGCAATTAGTTCACACCAATCAATATTGGTCGTATATATCTATCTACCTTTGGGACCTTTCTTTGGGTCGTTTTCAGCGAAATGGAAAGTGGGAATTGTGCTGAGACCAAGGAAAAGCTGCCTATTTGCTTGGTGCGTCTGCAGGCCCGTCTTCGCTACTTTCCAGGCGGTCCTTGTGAAATTTTTCAGCATGAAATTTTCGAACTTTTATCTCTCTTAGTTCTTTTATTTTTTAATCTAAGGTATTCAAATGATATTTGGAAACGCGAGTGATTCTAACCTGATCAACAAAATCAAAACAACGATTCACTACCAATTAGTCCTAAGTATTTATAATCAGTGTTGAGCTGAAAATTTCGCGCCATGCTCTTGCGAGCTAATCATATATTAAGCAAATTATTGTTGGGCTTCAGATAGAGTTTCTGAAATTTTGTTTATTTGATCAGAGTGGGCTAAACGGCGATGTACAGCTTCGATAACTCATATCTAAGCTAGGATGATGTATTTGAATACTGGCTGAGCCATAATTTAGGCCAAAGGAGGATAGTTATCTGGATCAACTTTCGTGATTTTTTCTAATTCAGCTTCTGTAGGCCCTTTCTTGAAGTTTCTTTGGTGCTTGTGCGATTTGTCTTGATAGTTTCCTCTCTTTTGTCCATAGCGCTGATCTTGACCTCGATACTGTTTCTCTTGCTGAGTTTTATAAGTTCTTTCGGCGTCTTCATTCTGCTCATTTGTGTCTTCATCCAAATTTGCATCATTTCCATAATATTTCTTTGGATCTTTTTTTTTTTTGGGAGATGGCCCAAAATCAATCACTCGAATATAAGTATGCTTAGTTTACAGTAAGTTTTATTTCCACGACCATTTCTTTGGTTGTAGTGCTGGCCATTGCTCTTATACTGTCCATAATTTCGTGAAAAGATTTTAGTTGGAGAATCTGTTGGACTTTGGTCACTCGATTCATAAGTGCTGTCGCTTGGTCGTCCTGAAACCTCATTATTGCTTCCTCGATAACTTTCCTTGCTCTTGCGAATATAATTTTGTCCCAATACTGCATAAAATGGTTTTGAATGGAGTTTAGAAATTCACAAAGTACTTTGATTTGGGTATTGCATAAAATACATGGGCACTGGCTGGCTTGAGAATCCATAGCCTGATGCGTAAGGATATTGAGTTCTTGTGTATGGAGGATATTGATAATGTGGCTTTTTGCTCTGCAGACCCTCAATCAATTCAAGGTAGAGGTTGTTTTCCTTCAAAATACAGTCAATACTCTTATCCTTTAATTGGAAGCATTGGTTAGGGAGGAGCCGAAATTCAATGATACGTTGAATTTTTTTGAGAGGAGCAAGCTGAAGCACTTTACGGCTGAAGTTTCATCAGCGAACGTCAGCGAGAAAGTTTCTGTCTTGAAATCATAACTAATTTGGCACTATTAGGGCAGCAAAAAATTATATTTGCACGAATTATCGAGTTCTTACTTCTACGTTTTGCTCAGCAATGAAGCCCTCAATGAAAGTTCTAAATTGTTGCTCATCAATTCGGAAGATGTTCTTGACAATCACCGTCTTCCTAGATGAGCTCACTTTCAGTTTGATGACAGATCCGCTCTGATAATCGATCCCCTTAACTTTTTCAAGCGCCTAAAATTCACTGATAAGTGTCTCTTAATGATAGTCATTGCTAACCGCATCTATTATTTTCGGATCTTGGCAAATATTCAGAACATTGCGTTCTGAGTATATCACAGTAGGATGAAGTTCAAGGTTTCTGTTCAGGCGGTTGATTAAATATCCGTTCGATCGTAAATTCTCCAGATCAAATAGCCCTTGAAGCTAGCAAGAATGGAGTTTTGTCTTCTCGGTATTGAAGAAATGTAACAATTTACATATTCTACGAGACTGCTTTCGATTTTTTGAAGTTCAGACTCATCTACCTGGTCCTTTGTAGTTTCCTCCTGCTTGATCTATTCAGAACTGCGTCATTTGGAAGTGGACAGGTTGAGGTTACGGGTTTCTGATCTTCTATTGGTCATATCACAAGAAAAGAAGTTAGCTTTAATATTTGAATTTGGTTACCATAGGAAGTTTCTGAAACTTTTTCAGTCGCAGTGCTCATTCCCTCCCTAATAAAAATGAATCGATTAGTTTTCGATATTCTGGATTGCATAAGAAAGAGAGCAAATTTACCTTTACCTAGATTGAAATTATTTGGCTTAATTCTTCAGAGAAGAAAAAATTTTAATAGAGATCTTTCTGTAGGTGGAAAATGGACTTACGAGTTTAACTCTTCTTACAGTTAGATCTACTTTATATTTCCATTTACGCATTGAAAATAGTATAATGATTCAAATCGAGGATTTTTGGGAATGATACCCTTTTCATGTGTAATACTTTCGTGGATCATTCTGACGTGAAAAAGGTAAGGTATTCATCATGTATTATAGAAAATGAATAAAGAATGCAACAACAACTTCTTTTTAATGCTTATGCACTTATTGAAAGAAATATTACATGGAGTTAGTAGAAGGGCACACTCATAAACAGCAATCCACTATCCGACTCAGCTTTTATTACGAGAGAAAACGGAACCAAAACGCTGCAAAGAGAACTATATTCCTTCTGAAGTCGAATTTAACGTATCAAGAAGAGAGTTTTCTATATTGAAGGACCTCTTTCTCTTTCCTGCTTGAGTCATGGAAATTTCCTGAAGAAGAGATGAGAAGCTCAGAAAAAGCAAGGCTAAATGAATTTTTACAATGGTTTGGTCAGAATAAATGTCAAAATCGAGTGACTCTCTCAAGTCGTTGTGCCTATGGTGGGAAAATGATAAACTTTGAATTAATAAACGTTTCAAACTGTTTGATGATGATGACGATTCTGATGATTTGAATTAAATAACGTGAAGAGAGTATTAGCGAGGGTAAAAGGTCATCATCTTCACTTCCAGGTCTTATTTTGAGTGAGCAGTTAAGAACCAAATTTGAGAAAAGTTTTACTTTATGAGTTCCTTGACAATAAAACTTGCATATAAAGCTGCCACAGTAACCGCCATCACAAAATCAACGACATTCCAGAAAGCACTAAAAAATTTCTAAACAAGTTTGTTAGAACACATTTTTCCAGGTAATGTAGTTGGAACCTTTCTTTGAATTCCAATCCTTATCAACACTTCTGCAGTAATGAGCACGGTTAGTATTGACTCCAGGGCAAGAGTGATAGCATGGTTATGTCTGCGAGAGGGAGAATCAGAAGATGAAAATTTGCACAGGATTGAGTGTTACCTTTTTTCAAAATCACCATATACCTAAATGAATTTGAATTAGACAAACCAAAATCAATAGAAAGGGAGTTTACCCAGATCAGAACGAAAAATGCACACAATAACTGTGACCCTACGAACCAGATGTAGCATCTCATGGTTCTGAGGGAGTTGACAAAGTATCGAAAATTCATGAAGCACAGGTCAAGACACTTAATTTAATTTAATATTGAATTAGTATGTAAAAAAGAGGGATAGTGCGTATTATAGGCTCTAATTTCAGATCTTGAGTATACAAAATTTATTTACCTGTTGAAGCCTCAAGATCATCAGAAATACAATGAATATTAAAAAAGGAGAGAATCATAAAAATAATGGACCTCTTAATTCGTTTGATGGGCTGGAAGAGAAATTTCTATTTGAAAATACATCGTTATGCAATATATACGTCAAGCCTATGAAAATTGATTCGGTCTATCTTGTCATTTCAAAGGTAGCACCTATAAAATAATGAAGGAAACGTTGCTAATTTTAGAAGAGGATTAACTGTTTTACAGTCTAAATGGTAGCTAGCTTGCGACAAAAAAAAAATAAATTCCTGGAGCACAGAATTTAGTGGTGGTTTGAGTCAATTTTAGCTAGTCTTCTGGAAATGGAGTTTGAAGGTTTTTCTTTTTTAAAGAGTTTCTAGACAAGAAAAAAAGCTTACCGACCAATTTGTAAGCACTCCTAATAGAAGATTAGTCAATAATTGAATATGATATATGCTACTCTATGCTAAGGATAATGGACATTAACGAAAACAACTGGAAGAATAACCTCTTTGAAAGAACTCACTTAAATTTCTTCTCTCACAATAAGTCTTCAAGTAAGATTGCCATTGTCCTCCTCTCGTGCACAGGGGGTGATGCTGACGGAAAGGTTAATGATTTGAGAGAATATAATATTATCTCTTGTGAATTGTCTGCAACACTCTGGATCGACATTGTTTGTGCAATCCATCTGTGCTTTTTTTTTTTAAATTGCTATGTATGTCTAAGACTACTGTGAGTCAAGATCTGCTGAATCATGCAGTGTTTTTTTATCCGACAAAAAACTCAACTAGTTTCAATGAAATCTCAATCTTGGACTTTTCTCGATTCTATGCCAGTTATCATTGGTCATGCATCACGAATGGTAAGTAAAATATTATAGATAACAGAATTGAGAAAGATAAATAAATATATTAAGATTGAGAGGGTAACTGCAATTTTCGGGTACATATATAAGTTTTATGATTGCAGTATTGAAACAAGCAGATGAAATCGTGTTATCAGCGATTACTTCTCAATTTTCAAAAATTTTTCCTTTCTATTCAGTAACAATCTGCCTATTTGTTATTATTGATAATTTTTTTGCTCTTAACAATTTTTAGAAGCAGAAAATATATGGTCCTACATAGCATTCTGGAGTCAAGAATTGCTCATTCGAGATAGCTTTTGATCTGAATTACCGAATTAATCATTAAGGTGAATAGCTGAACTTATCATTGTGGTTGGTTTGACTCTAAAGAGAGCATCATGATTAGGGTAGGAAACCTCTGCTTCCAATATTTACATTTTCCAATTCAGTTTCGACCTGAAAAACCACTGAAATCAGTCGACTCTCAATTTAAATGGAAACTTTCTCTCTATTCCCTCAACATTGATTTTAGCGAGTGGAGAAAAAAGGGACCTTGAGACTGACTCTCTTTTTTGAACAGTCGCTGACCCATCAAGAATTTCAAATCATGTTGTTGCACTAATTTATCTTCGAATGAATTTTCACCTCTATTCATCAGTCTTTCACTAAGTGCGCGGAAATTTTTCTTGATTCAGAAGCCCTTTATTGTTTGACCAATTTTGAATATAGTTTGGCGGCTGATATCAGTAATTAAACATTTGATTTGAATAATCCAATTTTTCATTCAAAATCTTTTATTCTCCGAAAAAAATGTCAAACCGCCTTTATATCGGAAAGATAGGATCCATTGCTCCGGAAGAGCTTTTAAAAGTCTGCCAGCAGTTCGGAAACGTTGTCGACTTCTTGCAAAAAGACAACTTTGCTTTTGTCCAATATGCATCAGATAAAGAAGCTCAGGATGCTTTAATCGAACTCGATGGTTCTCTATTCTCTCGTCCTTCATTCACTCAATTTTCCTTTACAGGGCGATCTATCAGTGGACAGAGAATAATAGCAGAAATTGCTTTAGCTAAAGTTGTTGATCAGCATCATTTTGATGCTCATCCTCGGTAACAAAAACCTCTGAAAGCTTCTATTGAACGATTCTCGTCAGAATTTATGTCGGAAGACTCCCTAGCAACGTGAAGAAGTCTTATCTTCTAGAGCTCTTTCAAAGGTTTGGGCAAGTTTCAGATATTATGGTCAAGGATAACTATGCATTCCTCGTAAACTCGGATCTCATATAGTCTCTTTAAGAAAATTACTTTCACACAGGAATACAACAACAGTAAAGACGCTGCAGCTGCGATCAGAGAAATGAACGGGTTCACTATTAACGATTGCAAGATTGTTGTTGAAGAAGCAAAGCCAAAAGAAGCTGAGGAAGTGCCTCTCGTGAAGCATCCGCGATTGTTTGTGGGAAAGCTCAACGAAAATGTGAAGAAGCAAGATCTTATAAACGCATTTGGTGTGTATGGTGAAATTGTCGATATCCTAATGAAAGATGACTTTGCATTCATCGAATTTCTAACCAATCAATCGGCAACGCGAGCTCTCTACGATATGAATGGTATCCCTCATCGCTAATTTGCTCATTCATTGAAATCCAAAAAAGGCGCTAGATTATGTGGCTCAAAAATTTCAGTCGAGGAAGCGCGACCACGCGATGGAGAAATTATTTCGAAAAGTAATATCTCACACTGCTTAATATTCATGAAACTAATTGTTTTTATGAATTAACCAGGACCTACAGGCGCAAAAGGCCGTGAGAATTTGATTGGAAAAGAAAGGTAATTCATAACAATTTCAGATTATGCAGCTCTGATAATTTCAATGCATAGTCGAATGCTCATTCTTGGTGGACCAAAGAAGGATTCGTTGATGTATGCGCTTTTAGTCTTAGAACCAATTTTACTAACTGTATTTAGTCGAACCATCAAAAGAAGAAGACCAAGTCCGAGACGTTCAATTTCAAGAAGTCGAAGTAGAAGTCAGGAAAAAGAAAAATATTTTTAAGCGAAATGTAACTTCTAATTTCGAGTGTTTTCGGATCATCTATTGATTAATTGTATAATGGTTCGAGTTTCTTCAGTTGTTATAAGTCAATATTCGTAAGAGTGCAACAAATTTTCAGAGTTACGACTACCAAAATTATGACAGACATGAACTTTTATCATGAGTATCTATGAAGAAATTGGGATGCCAACTGGGCCTTAAATGTTCTTAATTTGGGAATACATTCCAAATGATTGGTCCCTTAAACCCCCTGAAAAAAATTTCCCAATTTTGGGTTAAGGTCCAGGTGGGTTGGCTCACCTGAAATTTGCCCATGTGAGCAAAACCTCAAGGGAAGGGAGCATTGAGAGTATACAATAATGGTAACATTCGTTCCTTAAGGACGGAGATGATTCTATTGGTAGGTTAATCTTTCAGGATTCTCATGCCAAAGTCTTTTAATCCCCTAACAAACTTTTTTTCATTGGGATTAGCCTTCAACTCGCAACTACTACTTCAATCTGATGATCTTGAGGTGACCCAAGGAGATGCTAAAGCTATTGATTTTATTATAGAAAAAGTCCTTTCCTTGATAAGAGTTATTTCAAATAAACATTTCCTTTGTTATAAATGTAGAGAAAATGCTGACAAGTGATTTTTCGAGACGCGACATCAACTTCAATTCAAGAATTTCACTCCAAATAATATTCCTGTGTCACGCTTATTTATTACCGAAGTTATTGGTCTAAATTAAACTTGTGTGGCAGCATTCAGCTTATTGCAGGTATCTTCTAGTAAGTTGAGTAAATTTTCCTCAGTTTCTTCTCTAAGAACATAAATACAAAATGCATCAGAAATAAGTTCCATTCTCAATCTTACCGGATCTTTTTTTCTATCTCGAGTTCACTCTTCACTTTGCTGACTACATCTTTGAGCATTTCTAGGATAGCATGTTCGCTATCTTCTCTGATTTTCTTCTCCACCTGCAGGGCCTCTGTAAGCCTGGATATTTCTTCGCTGGTTTTTTTCGAGAGTATTTTGTCTCCATCCTCTCTAGCATTAATTTCATTTCTAATTGCATCACTCAATTTTGGCAAGTCCGACTGAAAATATCTTATACAACTGTGTTATTCTCAGATAATAGCTACCTCAAGGGTTTGGTTAATCATTTCAACATTTGAGACTCTCGTGTTGGTCTCCTTCGCAAGCTCTTCCCTTAAAGTATGGTATCGATCTTCAATTAGACCCATAATTTTCCTCTCACTCTCTTTACGTGCCTATCGATATTCAATAAGCTGTATTATCTTGAGCAATGTTTTACAATCATCTCCTGTTCAATCAGATAAGCAAATTTGGCTTCAAGCTTCTCCAATTCTTTGTAGCTATTTTCTAGGACTATTTCTCTGTTGTTTGCTTCCTCCTCTACAAGTTTTTGGGTTTTCAGTACCTACATAAATGATTATCAATCGAAGTCAAAGGATCTTTCTACTTGTTCCTTGAGAGAGCTTATTTTCTTATTGTTGCTTTCCAAAAAGTCTGCGATTCGATCTTCCAGCTGATCTGCCTTGCTGCTCAAGTTGTTCATTTCTGACTTACGCTGAGATCCTGGTGATGCTTGCTAAAATATTTTGAATTTTGCTTTTGAAAAATAGGCAATACACGGAAGTGACTCAAAGAATCTGCAATTCTGGCGATACGGTTTCTAATTGGAGAAGCTTGAAATGATTTAGATAAGAGTAAAGATGTTGGAGTTACATCTGCTCATACTGGCGCTTGAACTCCTTTGTAGATAATTTCGGTTTTAATCTTTATTTAAGTCTCAAAACTTTTATCGACAATAAATCAGGTGTTGACTGAAAGCCATTTCTTTTTGACTGTTCCGCAGACGGAAATCACTTCAAATGCTCTTGAGAGCGATGAAAAATAATCCCAAAAAAAAGAGATAATTACTCTATTTTTCTTATGGAGCCTTTCAAGTAATGCTTTTCCGAATGTGCAACCAAATGTCTCAAGTTTAATCTCATTGAATTCCATTTTACAGAAGAATCATGCTGCCTTTAGTAGCTATGAGATCGAGTACTGTTTCTTCCGACAAAATTAAACTAAAGAAATTGATAATCAATTTTCTTCATGATGATCTTTTAGTGGAACAGAGATAGCAATCTTTCCTTAAATTGAGTCAAAAATGTCAAGGAGCAGGAGTAATTCCCAGTTGCTCCCAAAAAGCACACATAAAAGTAATAATAATGTGTATTTAATAAAATTCCTTTAAATCACTACCCTTCCAAGTTAAACGATATTTTTCTGCTTGCCGGGGGGGGGGGAATCTATTCATTACTATTATAGCTTTAGTTTTGTGGGTCTCCATTCTCAAATTTTCTCTTATCAAATCCTTCAATCAATCAGATTTTTTCGTGACTTAATTGCATGTTTAAAAACGCGAGCAGCAAATAAAACAGGAGGAGTATGACAACGAAATTTTTTCAACGCATTCCAACCAAGCTCTACAAATATGTAATTGAACTCCATATTGACAAGATAGAGATGACTTATCCTTTATACCCTTGCCGACTTGTGGTGACTTTTACCAGAGGTTCACCAGCATTGCTCTGAAAAAAGTATCTGATCTTTATTAGGCGAACATCAAGTCCAAACAAAAAATGCTCCTTTGATTGAAAAGGGTGTTGCAACGTTCAATGAAACACTTCTCATGCCAGCAACCCTGCATTTTAATAGCAAGCGCAACGCTTTTATCGAAAAAGAAGTAAATGGTTTTAGCGTTGATCAAACTCATCTAAAAAACTCATTGAAAGGCTTCTCTTGTTCTTACGGCTATTACCAATAAAGGTACTAAGATTGTTGGAGTTAATAAAATCGATATTGCAGACTATCCCAATCAACAAATTTCAGGTCAGATAATCGTAGTCAATTGGAAGTTCCTGACAACGAATTGAATAGAAAAAATAGATATATTTCCGGTACAGAGATCTGCTGACAAGAATGCGAAATATTACACTTCCATACGAATTATCCAGATGGAAGAACTTGAAGCCGAGTTTCCTCATTGGTAAATCTAAAACCCATTCTTAGATCTAAAAACTTTTTTCTGAATCATGTCCAACTTAGCCATGAGGACGATTGGAGTGACTCAGATATTAATGATAGGCTGCTGAATGAGGAATTCTCATTAATAACGAATTACGAGACAGCGACTGCCAATGGAATGGAAGATTCTTCAAGATCCTATATTGGTAAAGTTATTTCATGGCAAAGTTAACGAATAAATTCTCAATGCATAGACAATCCTCTTGTAGACCGTGCCTCTGTTCTTCAGAGTCAGACATTGGATAGTCGGATATCTCTCAAACTTCAATCCAAATCTCCCCTCAGGACAGAAAATCAGAAAGAGTTGTCCACACAGCAAAGGCCAGAACGAGAAGCCCCTAATAACCTAGCAGCTAATAAGAGGGCACAAAATATTAGAAATAATACAAAGAAAGTGGAGCCGGTTGGCATAAAAAAAGGGAAAGCAGACGCAATTGTGACTCCCAGAGGTAAGGGGGATCCTTTTGTGACGCCAAAAAGTAAACAAGAAATCAAGATCGCCAATGACCAATCGGCATCCATGAATTCTACAGAGCAGTCGAAAATCAGAGAAATAGCAGATAAATACGAAAAGCAGCTCGCAGAAGTCACCAATAAGAAAAGCCTATTAGAGAGGCAGAACAAAGAACTAAATACACAAATTAGATTCTTGAAGGAAGAAATTGATTCTCTTGGACGATACACCTCAAGTAGTACTACGAATCTTGGCAATGACCGAAGAAACCCATTCACTGAAATGAGGGTAGATTTCATTCATATTTAGAACTAATAAATATCATAAAATTCTAATCCTGTTAGCTGGAAATAGAAAACAAGGCACTCAAAGAGAGAATTGAATTGCTAGAAAAGCAATTAGATGAAGCTAAAGAAGCTGCTTTGAATTCCCAATTGCCAGATCTCAACACTTCGTTCATTGACAATAAAGTACTATCTGCGATAAAGGTGAGTTTTGGGGTTTTTGAGTTCTTAAGAATTTAATAGAGCGAAAAAGAAAACGAAATTGTAGAATTAAATGAGAAGTTAAAGGAGGGCGAAGCCAAAATCTCCAACCTAGAATTCCAACTGAGGAGGGTCAGAGGTGATGAAAATTTAAAGTCCCATGAGTCGCCGTTAGCGGCGTTATCTAGTACAATAGTATTTATCTGAAATTCCAGAAATTGTAATTATAAATTTACTAGACTGAAAAGGACAATGAGGTCGCTAGGCTAAATAAAAAACTTAAGGAATATGAAATGAAAATCTTTGCCTTGGAAGGACAACCAAGAAATTCTGCTGCTAGCAAATATTCTAAAATTCATGAGGCTTCTTCGAAATCTTTCTCACAAGTAGTATCACTTTTCCTCAAAGATTTCTTGATTCAGAATTAATTTACAAAGACCGCGGAGCAACCTAATAGAATCAAAGAGCTCGAGACTGAAATGGAGATTAGAGATAGCACAATAAGGGAGTTGCAATTGAAAATTGAGAAAATGGAATTTTTGAGTGGTCAGAATAATTCAGCTCTTATCGAAGGTTTAGGTCAAACCAATCAGCAAACTGAAGAGCACAGCGTGCCCTTGCAGAAAGAAATGGAAGATCTGTTAAAACAACAAACCGAACCACTTCAGAAGCTTGAGAATGAAAAAGGCAGCTTTCGTGTGAAATCAAGTGAGTTGGAAGCACAAAATGAGATGCTAAATCAATTAGTTGTCACGAAGGACCTGAAAATTAACGAATTGGAGGCTACGATAGCAGGATTGACGAAGGTCAAGATTACATATCCCCAACAAAACAGCATTCCAGACAACGAGCAGACCAACACTAACGCGCAAGCTGTACTCAAAAACCAATTAGTAACATACGAAACTGAGATTAATCAGCTCAAAGCTGAGCAGACCCGATTGTTCGAGACCAAACACAATGAACTTGCTGCAAAAGAAAGTGAGTTTGAAGTTCAAAAGCAGGTGTTTGACCGCTTGATCAGAGCAAAAGACCTAAAAATCAGCGAGTTAGAAGCAAAGTTGCTGGATTTCGTCAAAATTAGACTAACGGATAAGGGCGTGACTGATAATGAAGCACTGATGACAATTCAGGAACATTACAAAAATCAAATTACAAAACTTGAAGAAGAGAAACAAATTCTTGAGTCAAAGCTCAATCAAGTTGAATCCAATGCTCAAGTCGACACCAAAAAGATCGAATTGGAAACTCAAAACAAAGAATTAAGTCGGCTAGTAGAAGAGAAAGATTTTAAAATTAACGAATTAGAAGACAAAATATTAGGGTTGACCAAAGTCAAACTCGCAGTTGCTGAAAACAATATCCTCGTTTCAATCGAAGAGCAATATAAAAAGCAAACGACAAAACTTGAAGAAGAGAAACGAATTCTTGAATCATTATTGGAGCAGAGTGAGGTTAAAGCTCAAGCTGCACTCAAAAACCAAAGAGAAATGTATGAGTCTGAAATTGCTCAACTCAAAGCCGATCAGAGCCAGATACTAGAGACCAAAAACAATGAACTTATTTCAAAAGAGTCTGAGTTTGAAACTCAAAAGCAGGAGTTTGACCGACTAATCGCAGGAAAAGTCCAAATAATCAATGAGCTAGAAGAAAAGGTATTGGAGCTGGCCAAGTCCAAACTCGCGAGCAGCCAGAATAAGGGCGTAATTGATAACGAAGCTCTGGCTACAGTTGAGGAGCAGTATAAAAAACAAATTGCTCGACTCGAAGAAGAGAAAAAAAATCTCGAATCAAAGCTAGAGCAGGCTGAATTCGATGTCCAAGCTGCATTAAAAGATCAGAGCAAAGCAAACGAATCTGAATTCGCAAAATTAAAGAGCATGAAACCTCGTCACCATACTCATGCTGGAAGAATTAGTACATCAGAAAATAATGAGGAGAAGGTGAAGTTTTATGAAATGGAGCTTTCCAAAGCAAAGGTATTGGAGATTATTTTTGATTTAGCTTGAAAGCTTTTGTATTTTAGAAAGCTTGCATGGAAGCCGAACTTGATAAAGAGACCTCAATTAAATTGCTAAAAGCAGCTCAAGAAAAAATAAAAAATCTCTCTCAAGAGATGTCAGTTCTAAGTGGCGATCTCATCAAAGCCAAGAGTAATTTGGGAATAGTACTGAACACTCTGATGTCACATGGAAGTTCGGCCGTTTTAGAAGAAATTGAGCGGTTGATTAATTTCGCTTGATGTATTACAACTTCCCAAGTGTTAAGGATTGGTTCCTCTGCTTAACGGTTGTTTTTTTTTTTAGTTTAGGAACATACTGATTATGTAACTTATTATTCAGGGTTAGTCAGGTACTTTTTCTATCCTCTAAGCAATATGGCCATATCTTGCGAAGGTCTTTACGTCTAACAAATTGCTGCTTTTTTTTATCCAGCTACAGACCCATAATAGAAGTTCTCAGCCAAAGGGCTTACTTATTAAACTGTAGGGTGAGGTTTCAAAATGTTAAACCCAACCCAAAAAGTTACCTATAAAAGTGTCATTTAAAACCAATAAGCCCTTTAACTGTCGATAAACTTTTATTTTGAGTAAATACAATTCGCAATAAATCCTATTCATGACTGATAAGACTCTCATAAGGAGCAGCTTAAAAAAACCAGTCCCAAGTTCGGGCAAAAAGGTACCTGGATTAGGAGAATTTACAAATTCAAACAAAAATGGTCCAAAAAAAGAGATTGGAATCCAAGGATCGATGAATTTATCTCCAAAGCAATCTCCAAAAAATCCAACAATGTTCAGCAGAGTGAACAAGCCTGCTGATAATAAACCCCTTAATGAGAAAAAGTCCCATCTTAGCGAAGGATACTACGAATCGCTTGCTGAGAAGAGGATAAAAGACCGATTTAGAGACAAAAGCCCTGAATCATCAGAAGAGCTAAAATCACACCAATACTATGAGGAAAAAGGCCAGCAAGATCTTCCAAAATCTCAGCTGGAAGATCTGCTTGATGAATTCCATTCATTCGAAATGAAATCGGAGCTCGATAAATTAGATATGCTGAGAAAATCAGCATTATCGGCTTCCAGTGAGCTCGAAAAAACCAGTTTTCAGGGCAAAGACCCTTCATATAAACCATCTATTTCTCATCAGCCTCGCCACAGTAACCAAACCCCAACAAAACGCTTCATGTATCAGCCTTCTTCTCCAGATCATAATAGCACGAATTTCTTTTTGAGCAGCGCTAACAAATCTAGCAAAAGCCGTAACTCACCAAGTATGTCTATTCCTAACCCGCGAAAGAGCAGTAATCAAGAGCAAAGCGATATTTATACGCAGGTTAAGGAATCTCCACCGCCTTCAGCTGATAAAAACTATCAGAATAAAAAAAATCAGTTTATTCTGGAGCTTGGGAAGCGCCACAAAGAAAAGCCGTCTTATTATCGACATACTTCCCCACTAGAAAATAGAACTTCTCCAGTAACTGGTTCTCTTTCTTACATTCCTTGTGACACGGAGGAAGCAAGACCAGACACTATGATTGTGCATGATACCCAACCAGATTTAGAATCGAAAATTGTTCAACCTCCTCAAAACCAGCAGGCCCAAAAATCGCTTTCAAATAAAAATACTGGATCACATTTAAGTCCCACAGCAAAGATAAAAACGATTTCAATTGCTGTCGATCTAAAGGGGAATCAACCTAAAGAAAATATTTATAATTACATTGATAAAGCCAGCAAAGCATACAACTTGATCAGCCCATCCCATAGGAGGGTTCATTCGTTGCAAAATCAAAGTCCTGTAACCAGAGCATCAGTAGAATCCGATAAAAAAATTTCTCCTGATGCTGTATCTGATGGTCAGAAGCACTTGAAAATAGATTCAGCAACTGAGAAAATATCATTACTGGAAAAGAACGCCGAAAATATGAATCAGCAACTTGTCAAAATGACCGAGAGAGCTGCAATGTTAGAGCAAGAATTCGCGATTCTTCTTGAGACGGTTGGGATGCTTGTTCAAGAAAAAGAATCGTTAGAACGCGTAAATTCATTTCCTTTTATTTCTCTTATAGAAATTTCAAGCATTCACAAGAGCAAGACCACAAAATTAAAATGCTCGAGTTATTGGTAGCTGATACAGAATCACATTCTGTTCAATCTTTTACAGCTAATGATGGTGAAAAATTAGAGGAACCCCAAGGTTCTAACAAGTAAATTAGCTTCATCTGAACTGAGATGATTGAGTCCCAAATAGTCAAATAATAAGTCCTGAAAGCAAAACACAAAAAAGTGCAGTAAAGATAGAATCTCCTGATGATTTGACGCCAAGAAAAAGTAAAGACACACAAAAAGAAACTGAAAAAATGATTCTTAGCTTCAAAAGCACAATCACAGTAAGGCTCCATACAAATAAATTTGCTTAATTTTCTTCTTTTCAATTAGCGCACAAGCAATAAAACTCCTCAAACAACTAAATTGTCTTCGAAATAATTCTCCGTGTGGGAGAGAGAGAGCATTTGTAAATTTTTGTAATAAAAATACCTGTTTGAAATATGTTGATACTCAAATTTTGACCAAAGGGATTTTTTGCAGATTGAGAAAGGTTGAAACTACTTTTTCGTTCTTTCGCAATTTCGAAGTCAGAAGCCATAACTGTTACCCATATATATATACCCCTTCCACACTCAAATTTTTCCTTTTATTTTAATCAAACGAAATTATGGCCTAAGAAGAAGCATGCACAGTAATTTGTGAACAGTGTTCTAAGAAATTTTTTTCCTATATAGATTCCTGTGAGTATGTTGTAATTTAAATATTATTGAGCTGATTCTCCTAAAAATGAATAGAGTCTACTGAAAGATGACTCGAAAGAGCTGACCCATCTTTCTAATGCTTATTATGGTCATGCAAGCACTAAGCGACTATAAAATTTTCTTTAGCAACAGCATAATAAGCATAACTAAATGTGCGATTATTTTTTCATAGACATTTGAAACAAGCTTCAGGCTAGTGAGGGCAAGCTTAATTGAAAATATAAAATATCAATATTATCTTTTTCAAGACAAACAATTCACAAATTTTGTTACTTTTCAAATTTAATCTCGTTTTCGATCAAAATACTCATTGTTGAGCCAATTAAATCGGCCCCGAGTCAACGAGCTGTAAGAGGCAGCACCTTCCAAGAAAGCACATAGAGGCAGAAACGATGACGATGCAACTTTGCTCTATATGGCTCTAATTTATGATTAGCAGAATTCCAATGTCATATGAGCAAGTATCATCATTGTTTAGAGTCAGGCTCTTTTAATTATGCGATTTGATCGATATTTATTTATTTTACTTAAATTTTGAAAATAAAGAAAGTCCAGAAAACTACCTACAAGAAGTTATAGATGTGCAAACAATGGAGAGAATGGTCAATAAAGGCGCAGGTTCCAATATGTTTCATGGTGGCCACGACAATTTTCATTTTGGTTCTGATGGCGACAATAATTGTAACTTTTCCTCTTCCAAAAAAACTCATGGAAACCCAACTTTCAAGGCGAATTTAGTTCTGATTTATAATTCGACAATCGAGCAGATCCAAGGCCAACTTGTGAATAACACACAAGAAAATATGATTATCGTGAATTCGTATGAACCCTTTTTTTTTTTGTTGGAAACATTTATTAATGAATATTCAGCGAGCAGGGTTTCCTTTTGTACTCAAAGGTTGCAGAAATGGAGGCAATAATGAATCAAATTCAATTTATATTCAACCTCTGTGCGCTGCAGAATACGGGTATTACTCGCATATTTAATGAGGGATTTAATCTGCTTGAACCAAGACAATTTTGATAGCTATCCTTATAATGAGACAACTCCCTACAACCTCAATTTTAGCGATCTGAACAGCAGTGATCTCAATCCAAATACTACTTTCGGAAGCAGATATATAAACGGCTTTACGTTGTATCGATCAACAAATTACTATTCTTCAAATGAAACAGGCTACCCGAGTGATCCGACGAATGCTTCAAGTGAAGATAGAGCTTATGAAGTAATGATTTCTAAAATTCAAGAAGAGGCTTAACTAGGTTTAGACCTTTTCGAAAGCAACAGCTCGCATGGACATTCTCAATGATGCTATCATCAATATTGAGAGGCTAAACAAAATTATGTACGTGTCGTTTTGTTTTAAAGCTCCTGATTACGACTTTGTTGCCATGAGCATATACCCTGGAATAAATATTACGGAGGGTTATGCATGCAATGGAGCAGTGTTTGGAGGAGGTAGACCATTCATTCAAATCGTTAGTCATTCTCAAATATGAAATAGAAAGCTTCTACGTCAATGTGAAGAATAGCAACAACAATGGATCAAGATTCTATGGGCCTTATGTAGACCAAAAAGGTAGTAATGAGAGCTTGCTCGCTCTCTACAGGCCTTTTTACCTGAATAACTCACAGACTATTTTCGGGTACTTCGCAATAGAATTTTTGCTCAGTAATTTCGTGAGTAATTTAAATGGTAAGGTGTTTTAAAACTTTTATTGGCTGATATATTGCCCTCAACAAGAAATTCAGTTTCTCGATCAGAGCTACTTCGCACTCATAAACCGGCAGGGCAAAATTGTTTATGGGAGTCCAAGCTGGAACATATCAGCTGGCACCTTCCCAGACGTGAACGATCCAGCATATATCAATTACTTTAGCAACACAAGTCTTTCTCTATCAAGCTTCGTTTATGAGGGTTCTAATGACACAGTCGTTGAGCCTATTGGAAATCAAGATAATATTACTTTTAGAACCCGTACTCTCATAAATTTCACACAATATGTTCAAACTGTAATAACAAATATGAATGATCACATCAGTAACTCATATTCTCAAATAGGGCGGGAGCAATTGGGATTTTTGTTTGTTCTTATTCGTCTCACGAAATCAGACGTTGGCGTCTGTTGGGGATTTAAGACAGACAATGAGCGATAATTCATTTCATATCGCTTATATTACAGCGGCTTGCTGTCTATTGACATGGCTGGTTGTATTAGCCTGTTCCTATCAGATATCTGACAGAATATCCGAACCACTGAGAAGGCTCATTGATTTTTCTGAGCTAATGAACAAATCTTCTGCCAATAAAATTCTGCTGAATCCCTATTTCCGTGATTTGGCTAATGTAATTATTGATGTCCTGATTTCACTCTAACAAAAATGTAGAGCGAAGACCAAATCGGGGAACTTGTTCGAGCATACAAAAAAGTCATTATATCTGGGTTCGGTCAAGATACATTACAAACAGAGGAAGACAGCAAAAATACAGATCGTCTCAGAGATGACAAAGAGCAACACACTGAAGAACCAAATGAAATCGATCCTGAAAAAACTAAACCAAAATATCCATTCAATGCACTCAACCGTGAATTTAGAGAAAAGTCTCAAATGAAAAGCCCAATAGATTGGATGAACATATTGCATGAAGTTCGCGATGATCCTAATGCGATGAACCTAGATGATCTTCCTGTAGGAACCGATTGAGAGAAAGAGATGAAAAAAAATTTCACAATACACACACGATTTCATTTGGGTTTCATTTCTCTTCGAAGCTACCAAAATTTTGATGTTGGCTTGTTTCAACCCTCTGAGAATTGTTAAAGGATGCACTGATAGCCAATCATTAAAAATGTAATTATATCGCACTGTGTAGACTGAATCATACTATTTCGAAGAAATCTCACAAATCCATATTGAGATAATTCGATGAAATCCTTCGTTCAATTATTAAGTTTGAAAGATATTTTGAACACATATTTCATTTCTATCGAACTTATTATCATCATCAGAACGTGAAGATTTTATGTCAAATCCAAATTCTTTAGAAAGAAATTTTATTCACTCTGAGAATTGATTGAAAGGATGAATATTCTCCTAGTGTGTTAAACAAGCATATTTTTTTTTTCTCTTCAGAAAGTTGCTATAAAAATGAAATTTTACACATATTTGAATAAATAAAACAAACTAATGGTTGTTTTTTTTTTTATAAATGAAACTTGATTCGGAAACTAACACCAGTTATTGATAAGTTGTTGTGTATTTCAACACAAGTTCCTTGAATTTTGCAAAGTCTATTGGTTTCCGTAGTAATCCATCCATACCAGCAGCTTTGCATTCATCTTTAAACTGGGCAGTCTCATCAGCTGAAACACAGAATATCGGAATTTGTGGTATTTTTTTCTCTGCGTAGTGCTTGCGAATCTGAGGAGCAGCTTGAATGCCAAGAATTCCTGGCATGTAGTTATCTGTGATGATGAGACAAATTTCTGCAGCCTGGGACTTAACGATTTCGATAGCGTCCTTACCATCATATCCAACCAGATAGGGAATCTGAAGTTTGTTCAGGAAATTCTGCATGAGCTCAACATTAAAAGTGTCATCATCTACGATCAATACTTTTTTTGATGGAACCATTGTCGTCTCTATCAAACTTAGAGAATTTTTGAGAGCCATATCATGCTTTTGAGAGCCAAGTTTTCCACTCTCTCTTCTCGCATTCGAAGATCCTACAGTTTCTTCAACGTAATTCATTGATAACGACGGACATTTTGTTGTTTTTGTCGGAATCTTCATAGTAAAGGTCGAGCCATAATTCTGCTTTGACTGAATGTGGATTTCTCCTCCTTGCTTCATTAGCAACTGCTTTGTAATCCAAAGTCCAAGTCCATTCCCTCTTGCCCTTGTTTCCCGTGCTTGCTGGGCTTGTCTGAATCTCTCACATAATTTTGGAATGTCATCACCGTGAATGCCACATCCAGAGTCAATCACCTGGATTGTTAAAATTCCTTTGTCACCTTCAATTTCTGTTTCAGTGAATTTTTCTGTTGAAGTCCAATGCTTTTTATCCAAATTAAGAACATAGCCCCAACTTCCAAGAAACAGCCGTTTTTCACCTGAAATTTTGAGTTTCTGTGCCTCAGCTACCTCAGAGTTAATGTTCTCGCCAGCACTGGGACTTTCGGGAAAATCTTTATTCCACCCAACGATCACTCTGATATAGCCTTTTTCTGTAAATTTGATCGCATTCGAAACTAAGTTAATGATCTTCTGCTGGAGGCGCTGCCCATCAATTTCAAGAAACCTTGGTACATTAGATGATACTGATAAAGAGCCATCAAGTCGCTTGTTTCTAATCATTTCTCTTACAATAAGCCATGTCTTTTGGAGGAAAGAGGGGACGTCTGTCGGCTCTTTTACAATCTCGAATGATCCGTTTTCTATTTTACCTGTTTCAAGCATATTGTGAACAAAGTTGCTAATGGACTGACCACTTGCGAAAGCACTCTGAAGATAATTAACTATTTTAGAATCTTTCGTTTCAATTAAGGAAAGCTCAATATTTCCCAGGAGCGCATTTAGAGCATTCTTTAGCTCATGAGAAAAGGTTAGCACGTACAGATCCTTGAGCTTGAGAGTTTGTTGAAGTTCCTCGTTTTTTGTTTTGAGCTTGTCATTGACATCTCTCAAAGATTCTTGCAATTTTTCGACCTCTTTAACAAATCCCATGCTCTGAGCATTGTAAAAACCCAGATAGACGACAGCTACTATCGACATAAAAAAGGTGAACAGAATACTCTGTGAGAAGAATCCCCATAATTCCTCCTGAGTGTAAGTAAAAAAGATTCTTTTGAAGTTCTTCTCCACATAAAATGTTCCCAGAACTGAGAAAAATATGAGCTGGCAAAGGCTAGTCACAAAGCATTTCGTCAAAATACTAATCTTTATTAGCGAAAGAATTATTTGGACAGGAAGGATAAATAGTTTTGAATCCAAGCTCTTTATTTGATATACAAGGATCATATTGGATGCAATGACGAGGATTTTCAAAGAATTGTATCTCTTCGCTTGAGCCAAAAACAACATCGCTGCGGAACTGATGATAGGACTGATGATTTCTCCGTTTGAATTGTAATAACAGAAGATAGCAACAAGCAGTTCAAGGAGTCCTCCCAAAAGCAAAAATCGATCGTGGTATTCTCTATTCATGACGGGAATACCTTTACATTGAGTAGTGCTTTGACAAAAGAAACCCAGGGTGCTCTTAGCAACTTCCATTTTTATAAGCAGCAATAAATTTAGATTGGTTAAAAAGCATGCTTAAAGATATTTAAACAGATTTGGGAGCATGAATCACGTCTATCTGATATAAATTAAAAAGCCGGATTCGATTTCTGATAGCGTTGGGCTAGAATACTTCTGGAACAGTAAATCACAGCAAGAATAGGTGTTTAACATCTGAGATACCTCAAAAATGAAATGATATCTTCTCAATTTTAGCTTATAAAAAGAAAGAGTAAATATATATGTATTGTTTTGTGATAGAATGCTGAGCTTACTCAAACTAGCCAAAAAGACTTTTAATTACTGATGCAAAGCAAACTAAGCTAAGGTTAATAATGAGGGAGAGAAAAAAATTTTGATTTTGCTTTACCCATCAGAGCGATTCAACAATTGTTAAAATCTCTTGATTTTCTAATCGAAAACGCACAGTGCGAATAATAATGTATGCGAAATGATAAGATACGACTAGTTGATCAGCTATTGCAGAGAGTAAGTAATCTTCATTTCCAAATGAAAAATAGAGAACAAGAAGAACACACAAATTAATGAGAAATGGAGAAAATGACAGAAAGGAAGGCTTGCGATATTGACAGAAAATATGAGAGTTTTCAATGGCACAAGTTAAAATAGCCTTACTCAGTTAGTCCGGCATTTGTACTGTTCAGAATTTAGATTACGTGAATCACCCGCTTAGTTTTTTGAAACAACCTGTTTTTGTTGAACTAAGGTTTTTTTTGATTTGCGAATTTATCTTTTGAGGCTTCGACAATGGAAAATTCTCATTCTCTACTCCTGATCAAAAGGATCTATTGATATCATTTTGATAGCCCGATACGTTTCGAAAATAAGCACGCCCTACTTATATCGTGTGCTAATTAGCATGGAGATAATTTTTCATCATCACCATCTTTGGATTCAAATTGCATAAATACATTACAGAGTACTTCCACTATTTTAGCTTGTCCATTATTTATCTAGCTTTACTACACATGATTTAGAGCAAGAAGGCTATCAAATACTGGGCTGCTTGAAATTATCTTTTGGATATGTTTGAGTTTTCTCAACTTTGAGCAAGCAAACTTCTCGCATATAAGTTGCAGCAGATGGACATTTAAAGTGATTTTTTGATAAATGATAACTTTGTTTTCAAAAGTTTTTGAGTAATTGCGTACAACATCTCTGACGGAGTAAGATCGTCAGCTAGCTGTTTCATCGTTTATTCAAATACTCGTATTATGAATTCGGTCTACATTTGCAGCTAAAGAATATAACACAATTCCCACAAAAATTGAAATTGTCAGGGGGTTTTTTTAGTTGTTTTTCAGAAATGTGATTTTACTCCTTATGCAACAAAATCGAAAAGTCGATTCATGCAGAGCTTTGATGGAGTTTGCTCGCAGAGACAGTGCAGGACCATATCCAATTTTTATTAAAAAGTGCAAAGAATATAACATAAAATATGTTGCAAATAAATGTTTACAAAAACGTTTTAAACATATTTGCATAGCTTACCTCGTACTTATATATAAAAAGAGTCATTATAGGATCGTTGAGACAATGAAAATGGAAGAAAAGATTAGAAAATGAACAATTTGTAAAAATAAAACGAAGCTGCAATTACAAATTTGTTATGAAATCAAGAACTCTTAATATTTTTATACACAATTTTTATTACAATAAAAAACCCTAACTCACTTTTAACTTATGTACAAAAATCTCAAATGAAACTTAATGTGTTTTCGGAACATTAGATACAAAGAAAAAGAACAGAAACCATCGATGAATTTAGTTTTGATTAATTGTTGCATGACCCACTTTTATTCCAAATAGAGAAAGATACCTCATGTTTCCCTAAAAGACCCGATAGTTTCAGACCTGAGAAGCGTTGATTGTTGTCGAGAGAATATTTAGATCCTTTGGGGTCTAATTGGGCGAGGAATAATAATTCCAGCTCCAAAAGTGCTGCTAACTGAAGTGACGGTGTAGTCATTGCCATTAGGTTGTGTTTGGCAAATACCAGTCAGCTGTGTCGTAGCTGGATGAGCAGTGGTATGATCAGCATCATCAGTTAGAAGTTCGAGTTTGTGTTGAGGAGAGCTTTGTTTATCTTTCGAGACTCTCGATGAGTTGCTCAGAGTGTCACTAGAATCCTTGACTTCAAAACTCTCAGTTCTTTGCGTATTGTAAACCATGTTCAAGAGGTACTCATAACTCTTAAGAGTGTTCTGAGCGTTCAAGATCATCATCATGGGCAAGAGCTCTGGTGTAATTATTGGGTTTTGTCTTAAGTACTCATTATTGTTCATCTCCCAGAATTCGATTAACTCCTTCTTTTTTTCATCGTCAAAGCAGAGTCCTTGGCTATCGAAAGTCGGAATCTCGATGTTTGTAGTTGGAGTCACAAAAATTTTTTTAGAAACGGGTTGGACATCTTTTTCTTTTTGTTTTGGAGCTTCTCGAGTCTCATCGGCATCTTGTTGGTGAGACCTCATATGCTTCTTTAAGCTAGCTTTGTAAAAGTAGCTCGTTTGGCAAATCTCACAAAGGAATTTGGATCTATTGTCCTAATAAAATCATCAGGAATTATTTCATATGAAGAACTACCTTCTCTTGGTGAACAAGCATGTGTTGCTTATGGTTCGAAGAAGTGCTAAACCTCTTGTGACAGATTTCGCACTCATACGGTCTCTCACCTTTATGTACTCTTTCGTGCCTTCTTAAATTGGAGATCTATATAGAAGAGGATAGTCAATTTTAGCGAAAACTTTTCTGGCAGTACCTGAGAGAAAGCTTGATCGCAGGTCTCACATCGATATAGTTTCTCTTCGCTATAGAGGTGACTTAGGTTGTCATTGAGGTCGGATTTGCAGAGGTTTTTTGGAGTGGCTCTGATTAAGAATGAGACTCAGGTTAGAAAGGGTATTTTGTAAATTTTACTGTTTATTGAGACGATGGGCCTTGAGATGTTCAACAAGCTCCTTCTGGTCTCCAAAAGTACGCTTGCAAAGCGAATATGTGCATGAAAAAGGTTTAAGGAGCTTTCTTGAGGCAGAAGTTTGAGTTTCCATAAAAGAAATTTATTTTTTTCGAATTTGATTATTAAAGTGATAAAAGGCCCTGGTATTTGAAGTAACGCTTATCAGGCTTTTTTCAGTAGATCGGTTCACTGAAATTTAAAATTTTACAGAACTCATCGAGATCTGAAGTTTTATCTCGTTTTAGGATCATGAGAATCTGCTAGTTTGTTAGAATTTAAATGAAACAAATCTTCATAGGCATAAGCAAACCTCTTATCTGCTCATCTTCTCAATCTTTGCTCGCAAACTAACGAATTGTGAAATTTTGCAAAAATCACAGGGTTCCTCGTTTTCCGATTAGGTGGCCAACAGTGGCCTGAATAGGTCATTTAGACTTATTTAGACTACTTTTAGATCCCTTATATTCAAATAGAGAGCTTTTGATCCAAAAAACCCAAAAAGGAAACTTACTTAGTATTACTTTGAATAACGACTAATATTGGGTTCGCAAATCCGATTAAATAGGCTCATGAAAAATAACTTTAACAGGATTCAATACTTAATCGAAAATAGAAAAAAAAGCCTACAGTTTAACAGCTTATAAAGGAATTTCGAATTGGATACATGTGACAGATTCGAAAGGTAGAACCTTGAATTTATTAGACAAAACAAAGCATTTACTGATTCTTTTTGTAATTAATTGTGTTGGCATAGAATGAGAGATCAGCATCAGCAGTAAAAGTAATCAGGTATCATTTCATTTCACTTTCAATTTAAGAATACCTCTGAATAGGTAGAATAATTTTCCCTTCCTCAATTAATAAGGCTCTGAAGTTTTTCTAAAGCAGACTCTTCAGATATGGATTGACACTGTCTCTGCCAGTTGCAATGTTCATTCGAAATAGTTAAAGCTATGCTGGATATTTTCAACTCAGCTATACTTGTCCTTTCTGTTCATCATCCACAAAATATGGAGGGAGTTTAGTGTAATTATTTGTTGGCCTCATTTAGTGAAATATGGATGGATGTTTACAATTTCCAAAGCAAGCTAGCTTAATGTCTGATCTCCAAGAGCTACGCGCGATGAGCCAGCTGAGTCTTATTAAATTTAAATATCTTTTGGATGACTCATTATGAGTCCTGTAATCGCCCTGAAGCCCTATTATAAAAATATCATCTTGCATTTTGTTCATGACGTGCTGAAATTGAACAAGATGTGTCGTTGAAATATTAATCCAGCTGTCCTCAAATTTTGAAAGAGGTATTGGAGGAAAAATACAAAAAGCGCAAAGTATCGTATTTATTCTATGTTATGATTATTTGGAAAGAAAATGTTTGCCTAAGCACTTAAGGATTGTTACGGACCCTTTCGTAATATTTCCTCAATTTAGCACCCCAAAAATTAGTTGAAAGTATGTACTAATTAGGAGAGAATTTGTTCTTGCCATAGTTCTCGATTCAGAAGATACACACACACATTAATATGTATATACCATGATAAGTCTCCCTGTGATCCGATTCTGGAGTCATTTTATAGGGTTCCCAAAAAATTCCTGTTCAATATTCGCATTTCCAGGTCAAAAATATGGGGTTTCTTTGGCAAGAAAAAAGATTTATCTTTTGTTCTGTTAGTACTATCAAGTAAAAATGGTTATTTAAAGCTTTTTCACGAGAATAAAAAAACAAACACACACACTCATCTGTAAAATTGTATTAAAAAAAGCTATGTTTGTGAGTTTCACACACCTTTCGAGTTGAAAGCACTAAAACCTAATCGAGGCGATTTCTTTGGAATCTGGGAGATATCAATACTTTCGCCTTCTGAAATATCAATACATGACAAATCTGTACTTGCCTGTCTTTCAATTTGAACGCTTGGAAAAGACATCGCTTCCTTTTTTATTTTAAGGTCTGACACATTGTTGGTAAATTCTTTAGAGATCGCAATAGACCTATCTTCAGCAACGTCATTTTCAGAAAAATCAGCATCTATTGCATCCGTGTCTTCAGCGATGGAATATGTAACCTCCTCTTCAAGTGGTTTGATTGGATTTATTTCTAGTTTTTTCCGCATGTTATATTCTTTGAAGTAGGCTGACGTTTGTCTTGCATCCAATATCTAGAGTGATAATCTTTTGTTAAAAAAAACAAACAAACCCACTTACCTGAGACATGGCATGGAGGAAAGGAGTTAAGTTTAGCAATTCATTGTCATCAGGTTCTCCCTTGAATTTTTTGATGCGGATTGTATTCCCTTGTTGTTTCGTTGCTTGAAGAGGGTTATCCTGCGATAAAAAATCAGTTAAATGTATTTGAGGAAAATCAGTTACATCTACGAATATTGTTTCTGAAAGATTAAATCCAAGTTTTTGAAGGTCTTTCCTCAAAAGTGATTCCGAAGATAGCCAGCAGTATTCCTTCCCATAGACTTTCCGAAAATACTGCGAAATACCAAGAGTTTTTAATACAGTATTCGCATACTTCATTTGATTTAGCTCATAAAATGGAAAAAGTCGGATACCGCTGATGAGCCTGTTGTGTAGATGAAAATGTTGTAATATTTAGTCATTTCTTCAAGAAATTTGATAAGTCCTGGTCTCATTGCGACGAAATAAGTAGTTTCTACACCTTGGTTGTAACCCTACATAGTTAGATTATTTCAGACCATTTCCGACGACAAATGTGGGGACTTTGAATGTTTTAAATGGGAGCTCATGTTTCTGGAAGCTCATTGAAATCAGCGTTTCATCCAAATCAAGTACCAAGTTTTTCATGCACTATCATTGTTGATGGTTTTAGAAATCACTGAATGATTCATCAATTAATACCTTCCTGGTCCTCTGTGACTCTTTTCCAAAAACATCGATGTCTCTGTATGAGTGCCATTTCTCTGGAACGATTTTCCCATTTTCTTCTCCAAATTGCATGCTAGATCTCTTCTTTCTTTGAGAACTATGTGACAAATTACTGGAAATCTAGAATTCTTAGAGGGATTTTGATACATTTCAGCTGGACTAAGGTCACGGAGTTTCATTTTGAGGAGGTTATTTCTCGAGAACCCACAATGAATTTTATTTATCAACAAAAGCACTCCACGAAAAGTGAATTAATTTTCTTAAATTTTTTATCAGGAATTCATTTTCGTTCTCAAGTTGTAACGAGTCGAAACTTATAGGTCAGCACAAACAACTTTCTACCAATACAACGATGTTTTCTTTGGTGTTACTTTTTTTTTTTGTTAATCAGATTATAAAGAGATCAGGAAAATTTTTTCAGGTATATCAAATTGTCAATAAGTTGCTATTCAATGAAAATCAAATAGCTCCTCCTTCTTTACAATAAACTGAACTAATCTAAAAGACCAGCAGCTCTTGCCCTTGTTTCAAGGTAAAATTTACTTATTTTCAAAAAAAATTCCTTTTTATTTTCTGAAATTATCATACCTATCTCCTTTAGTAAATAATAGTATTCCTGTATAGGTATAGAAACCTCGGATTCTTCAGGAATGTCTGGTATTGCATCCGCAGAAGGCTGCATTTTACGCATCTTTTTAAGGTCCATTATAGAGGATTTTGATCGCTGAAATCCAGCCTTCTCGCTCTCAGCAGGCATCGTAATGAGCACAACCACCTTCGAAACAACAAATCTATCAAATTTCCCTTTCAACTGTGGCAATTTAGAGAAATAGCCCTCAACCAACGAAGTTTCTGTAAATTGAACCTGATAGTTTTCGGTCGCTGTTAAAACCATCTGGAACTTTGATGCCTCAAATTTTTCAAAATCCTGACGAACATATCGACAACATTTTGATAATGATTTTATCAACTCATTCTGATATTCACCATATTCAAAATTTTGTAGTTCACTTTCCTTCAGCTTTTGCAGAGATTTCATTTGATAAATATTTTTTTCATGTATGTCCAGGTCAGAATAGTAGGACCAGATACCTTTCTTAATGTCACGAAAAGAGACAGATTCAATGGAGTCTTCCCCTAAAAGCGTGAACCATCTGCCGTTCCCTGCCTAATAATAAATTACAATTTTAAGATAGGATCAGAATACTTGAAAGACGAATTTCACAAATCCGGGCTTCTTAACCAGGTTGCTCATCATTGAAACTTCGAATTTCAAGAGGAATCTTGCAAAATGAGTGGCACTGAGCCTTGTGAGCCTCACATTCCTTAAATTGAAATTAAGATTTGAGGAAAAAATGCTCTCATCACCTCCAGAAGAGCACAATAATTCTATTTTCGATGTCCATCAAAGAGACCATCTGGCCATTATTTTTATCTTTCTCCCGAGCATTCTGATAAAGTTCGCCATACTGATTGTTTAAAAAACTTTGTTCAGCCTTTTTAAATTCATGAAGATTGCTTTTTTTGAGAAAAGCACGCTTCATAATGAGATCATTATTCGATTTTTTGGCTTCAAGGTCAAATACATTTAGATTATCAATAAGAAAATACTTACTTTTTGGCGTCGTTAGAGCATTGTTAGATTCATTGTCTAATGGGGACTGCTCTATTAAAAGTGGGAGTGGTCGGTAGTTTTCTGCTAGCTCTAAAGTATCGAGCGCAAACTCATTTTCATCGATCAGAGTCAGATTTAGTTGATAATATTCAATTGCTTTCACATCAGGATTATCCAGCACCTGTGTGTTTAGAAGGGGCTCTGGGTTGATGATGGATGGGTCGTGCGAAGCCCTTATTAGACAATCAATTAAAGTTCTGCTTTATAATAATGATGGTTACCGATTTTCTGCAGAGACATCCCTCCTAATAGTTGTTGGAGAAACATTTAAGAAGCTGTTGTCATTGAATTGGGAAACAGAGTTGTTGTCAGTTTGAGAATGGATTCTTGGGCGAGATTTATGGTCTATTCTCGAGAGGTTCTCATCTGCTTCTTGTATGAGAAACTGAGTCGGGGTTTTAATAATCGTATAGTCCGTGATTGTTTTCGCGTCTTTAAATTGCATAAGTTCTAATTTAGTCTGTCTTGTCATAGATTTGAGTCTATTCAAGTTGTCTTCCACAGTGTTATCTTCTTGTACAGATTCTCTGTCCGACAGGTTATTGCTCTCATGCAAATGAGATTGACTTCTGTGGTGAAGTCTGCTAATTCCCTCCGAGTCAGAATTTTCAAGCTCTGACATTTTGAGATTTCCTAAAGTTGCTCCAATCAAGTGTTTCTCTAAATGATGTGGTTGAGATTCAATCTTTATTAATTCAGTGTGCTTCTTCGCTGACGTCTTACACCCGTGTAAAAAAAATTGAAATGAAGATCTTTACTTTTTCAGGCTGCTGACGCTTCTTATCATGCTCCTCGTGCTGCTTTTTTTGTGCTTCCTCCTTGTCTTCATCAAGCACAATGAAAATCTCCCAAATGAGACCTTTTTTTCCTCCATTAAATTTCGGTTGGAAGTTCTCATCCATTACCTTTTATGATATTCACAATGACAAGGTTTACAATAGTGTGAAAACTCAAGAAATAGGCAGCCACCCAAATAAAGGAGACATTATAACGAGCAGCAGCATCATAATACACCTGGCTCCATCTTGGTAGGATTAGAATTCACGAACTTGGCAGAAGGAAGTTACACTTGAGCCAGAATAATTTGAAAGAGACTGAGGAATGAATATCCAACTGTATCGAAATTTGTATAATGAGGTTGCAAATAAACTGAGTGTTCTTCAAGCTCGGTGGCCTTGTTAAAGATTTCTACTGCTAAAATCGAGTAGTAGTAGAAGATAATGACAATTATTCCAAAAAGCTTTAAAACTAAGGATAAAAGGTAAGACCGAGCAAACTTAGAAAGTACCTATCGGTATGCAAACTAATAAATTTTCTCCAAATGTAAAGAGTTCTTGAGCTATAGAATCCACTTGACGAAGAGGAGCCATTAGATATCTTAGCGCACCACGTCTCGTCCTCGTCACAAATGTTGTAATTTTTGTTCGAAAGGTTTTCCAGTGTGTTTTATCGGAGGAGAAGAGATATTTGTAAGCAAATTGGATTCGCAAAAACGAAAATAAGAAGTCATAGTTCAGAAAAACGATGAGCCCGATGATATCACATCTGTTGTGAAGGCATTATTTGTTTCAGAAAGAAGAAGAAAAAAAAGATTTACAAGTTGAAAGCGCTCTGAATGTATTTCTGAAATCCTTCTGTAAAAACTCTGATGATGGTGTCGAGTAGGAAAGGAATCGCCAGAATTATGGATGTCCATCGAAAAGTTGTAGAAAGGCCGGGACCATTCTCGATTAGCCAGGCAAAGGTCAAAACTAGTTCAACGAGATCAAATCAGTTTCGTAGCAATTATTTAATTGATTACCCATATTGAAAAAAGAAAGGGCGAACATGATTGAAGAGTAGATTTTGCTTTTTCCTATTTTTTCCAGCTTCAAATATTTATTGAAGTATCCTTTGACCCTGGATACGATTCATTTTAAACATTCATTTTTTATCTCACTGCTTACCTTTGCCAAGACGAAATCCAAATATGATCGACCGATGGAAAACCCGGATGTGTGAGAATAATTTCTGGGAATTCGAAGAATTCATCAACCCACTGTAAAGAGCAGGAGGTTGTAATTATCAAGAAAAATTTTTTCGAGTTTACAATATATTTGCTTTTATCCACGTCCACAATATTGAATACATCTTCATAAAAAGTAGGCTCGTGAGGCTCTGGGAAGGCTTTTTCCATAAATTTAGTAAATTCTTGAATGTAAAGTCTTCCTTGAGGTCTAAATACATTCATTACTTCTTTAAAACAATTCGAAGAAAAAGAAAAAGTTACTCATGGATTGTTAGCGTGAGATAGCAGGCGAAGAGAGCGTCTCTTTCGCGTAGTTCATCAGAGAAAATGTTGTTGGTTCTATTGGACTAATGGAAATTGATGTTGTTCTGATGGCGAAAATATTTTACGCAGAATGCCTTGAAAAACACAGCAACTGGCACAGGGAGTAGTATGATTAAATTGAGAACAAGGATAGGAACGAAATAGAACATATAAAGCATCGTTTGTTCTAGAGAAACTACAGTTAGGCTAGTTAGACTGATTGTAAATACCTATCGCTGGTTGTACAACTTCAGGATAACCTTCTCCGGTAAGGAGGAGATATTGCGCGTTGAAAGCGTATCCCCAGTGGTCGAAATTGTTCATATACTAAGTAATTCGAGAACATTCTGAGTTGTGAAATTGCTGGGGGAAAAAATTTTACCTTATCGAATGGGATTTCTCCATCAAGGTCACCAATGAATCTTACACCAATTGTCGCAAATATCGCACATGCAATAACGAAAAAAAGCAAGAGAGTTATAATTTTCTTTGCAGATTTTACAAGACTCTCAACAGTTCTTCTATATTCCTTCGAATATAAGAACATTGGAACTATAATTCAAGTATTTTAAGAGTTTGAAAAATATGCCTTAAGTTACTTGGCCTTGCAAATCTTGAAAATCTCCAGGTAGTGATACGGGAAGCATAAAATATGATCAAATCAGCCACAAATAGAAGGCATGAAATCAATTTGATCATGGCTTTTGTGTTGCAAAAATATCTTTTCCAAAAAGGTTTTGAATCATCGTGTAAGCGGTGAACCATTTCAAGAAATGCGTCGATACAAAAAATTGTCACAGGGACGACTTCGAGAACAAGAAGAATTTTTTGGATTGGTGTGTCAGCAACTCTTTCGAAATAGTCACTGTCTACGCTGTTGATAGGCTCCCAAAACACAGTAAGTAGGAAAACCCAATTCAAATAGAAAAGAATGCTATTCCATGTCAGATGAGTTTGCACATTATATGCCCAATTTGCAAATTTTGCATCAGGCTCTAATAATTGTTACAAATGAATTTTCATATTGGAAATTACTGTCTAAATCATTCCGATATCGGCGGTAAAACAGCGCATCTTTAAGGTGTCTTACGGCTTTATTAAGTAGTTGCTCTTCTGTTAAACTTTTGAGAAGGTCACTAAATTTGTGCTCATTCTTCTCAAATTCGCTTTTCTAGAATAACGTGTAAAAAAAAAAACGGCGGCTAGGTAGGAGAGATACAATCTTAGTTCTTTGATCTTCTTCATCGTCTCCCTCGCTGAGAGGTTGGTCTTCAACATACATAGACCCACTCTTCAATTTTGCAAGTTTTTCTGTTTCCAGTTGTAAACCGAATTTCAAAAGTTGAGTTCGACTTTTTGTATCCTTTTCTGTTCCTCCATCGTTGTGATTGTCGAGTTTTGTATTACTAGTTTTCTTGTCGTGCTTCTTGGTAAATGTCAATTTTCGCCCGAATGTTCCTAAGGGTTGCATAAATTTAACAACCTCTGCATTTGAATTGTTTCCTACGAATTTGTTATTATGAATTGATAATTGTATCAAATATCTCACGTGTCAGGGAATGAGCTTTTTGGACTGAATTTGAGTCCCGCTGATGATACTTCTCTGAATTTTCCTTTTTTTTGTTGAACTGCAATGGGCCTTCCTTGAATTTCAAAGAAGAGCTACTTGCTCCTTGAAGACCGTCTTCGATTTGTTCTTCCAATATCCCTAATTTTCCAGAGGTCTTGGAATTTCTATCCATGGCGGGGTCAATATATATTAAGCTATTCAAATTAAATTTCTATTTTCATTGAGAATCAGTTTTACCAGTGAAAAATTCTGTGATCATACGGTTCAATATAAAATTGAGGGAAAAGACAAATAAAAAGCAAAATAACAAAATTAATGGAACTGCAAAATCTGCTTGCTTGCAGCCTCAAATACATTCATAATGCATGTGAGATAATTCGAAAAGTTCTTTGATTACTTGATTGCATGTCTCATTTTAACGATAGAGAAAACTCTATTTTCAAAATCATAAAAAAAAAGAGGCCAAATTCTCAATACCACAAAATTTGAAAAGCCAATTGCTGTTCTGATATTTTACGCTTCCAAAATTTCCTCGATTTTAGGAGGGAATGAAAGTTTCCACTAATGTTGTTTGTATATTAATAAACTTCTCTGAAATTATTTCTCCAAAAATAGTCTTTATTTGCCCATTTGCTTTGTTGCTCATAATTCTTTGAATTTTCTCTAATATCCTCAGTTTTTCCAGGGAGCGTCACAATTTCTTGTCCACATACAGCTCATATTCTGTCTAAAAGAACAGATGCCTACCAAAAAGCCATTGAAAATGCAAAACTTAAAATTTTTAAGGTTGTGAGTCAAGTACACCAAAAAAAAAATCTTGCAACTAAGATTGTGTGTATAGGTGGATCTTTCTGTGATTTATTTCATCGCGTAGAGGATATTAACAATCTTCATAATTCTGAATTTTACATGTTTATATAATGAAATTAAAGAACTACTACTACAACAACTAAAACACACTGAGACGACGTTTAACTTGATAGCCACTGACTTAACTAAACACATTGAACTATTTGTTCAGCCTAACAATTCTAGAACTGGAAATTTCACACGTATGGATTACTTCCATCGATTAATTTTGGCAAGCTCTTTTTCTTTTTGTATCGATTTCTTCTTGAGATCTTCCATCATTTTCAAAATTGATTCATCTGCCGCGGTCACATTTTGAGATTTATACATAGGAGTCAGGCGAGTTTTCTTTGACTGCATGTAGCCAGGGATTTTTTCTTTTTCTAACTCTGCTTGTAACTGTTTTTTTTCATTGCGAATATCTTTGTAAGTTTTGACACCCCAAGTCTTTGTGTTGGGAGGGCTTAATTTCCTTTTTGCAAAGACTCCATTTTCTACGGGATGATTCGCGTTTCTTGAAAGCTCGTGAACCCTTTCAGCAATATAGCTCACTCGTTCCTCATTGTCTTGCCTGAATTGAGGAGAGCCGGAGCGAGAACGAGGTGGGATATTTGATGATTTGCTCCTTGGCTGTAATCCTCCTTGGGATTTTGTCCGTACTCTTTCTGGAACCTAAAGCAAATTTGTTAAAAGCTTGATTTCTTAATATTAAAAACTCACTTGAGTACTGTGATATCCTAAAGATAAGTTCATTGAAGCATTGACGCTATTAAATTGCAAAGTCTTCTCCAGGCTCATTGAGATATCATTAGATTTGGTCGAAAAATATCTCTTTGGCGATCTGCTGAGAGATCTTCGGTTAATAGCTGGAGTGAAAGTTGCGCCTTCTTTGATTTCTCGTTCTTTGGTAACTTGCTCTATAAGCTTCTGCAGAGCCTTTTGGTGCTGTTGGTTGTATATTTCCATTCGGGCTAAGAAGGATGGGCCGTTTTGATTTTTTTGGGAGCGAGTTCTCTTTTGGAATTTAGTCGTCTCAAAAAGCTCGTTTGCTTTCTTTTCTTGCTCTTTTCGCATCGCCTCGATTCGCTCCTTTTTCTTTTGCTCATATTGAATCACAGATTTTTCATAAAATGTATCGATTTTCTCCTTCACACTGGCGTCTATAGAGAGAGAGGGAAAAAATATTAAACTAAGACGAATTGCTTTGACTACCTAAGGCTTTGTTTTGAGTGTTTAGCTTTGATAATTGAGAAGGGGCAGGCTTTTTTATTTCAGATTCTTGTGGTGGTTTGTTAAGCACGCTGAAGTTGAGCATTGGAACCTTTGGCTGCGACACTTTTCGTACGGTATATTCTGCCGGAACGAAATAACTAGTTTTTAAATTGTTCATTGTCTTATTTTTTGTGAGACTTTCTGAATCTGTTGTTGCATAGTTCACCAATAATTCTTTCTCAATAACCGAATCCTGATTAAGAGCGGCAGTTTCTTCGTCTTTCTGTTTCGATTGAACCGCAGAAGACTGAGAGTTATCCTGAGCTTCAGCTGCATTAGGACGAAAAGAGAAAACTTTCTCACAGTCAGATTTAGGTGATTGCTGCTTGGGTTCAACAAGGGT